>Ga0131853_10000238_pt1 | contig 99751 bp, 86 predicted proteins | sample TergutLab28metaG_FD_92764 | JGI IMG/M metagenome (GOLD analysis project Ga0131853, IMG submission 92764) | Labiotermes labralis P1 segment gut microbial communities from Petit-Saut dam, French Guiana - Lab288 P1 (version 2) (version 2) | ecosystem: Host-associated > Arthropoda: Insects >...
CATCTACCACTGATATCGTTAAAGGTATTGGTGATTATATGCAAAAGTATGATATTGCTGATATTAATGATTTGATTGGGATTGTGAAATAGAAATTGATGATAATAGATTCATTTAGTTACCGCCAACCAGTTCCCGCACAAAATCATTCGCCGGATTATTGATAATTTCATCAGCAGTTCCAACTTGAATAACCCGGCCGCTTTCCATAACCATTATCCTTGTCCCCAATTTCAATGCTTCGCTGATATCATGGGTTACAAAAAGAATTGTGAACCCAAGCTCTGAATGCAGGCGCAATAATTCATCTTGTAATGCCCGGCGGGTAATCTCATCAACAGCCCCAAAAGGTTCATCCATTAACAATATATCCGGCTGTGCGGCAATTGCCCTGGCGATGCCGACTCTTTGCCGTTGCCCGCCGGATAATTCCGAGGGGTAACGCCCGGCAAGATCCGGTTCAAGCCCGACAATTGAAAGTAACTGCGCTGTTTCTATTTTAGGCGGGCTAAATAAACCCTTTAAGGAGAATTGCGAGCGACCGCGCTCGGCGCGAGGGTTTGCCAAGGCAAACCCTTTCTTGTGAGTGAGTGACGGTACGTATGCAATATTTTTTTCGACTGTCATATGGGGAAATAAACCAACCCCCTGAATGACATACCCAATGTTGCGGCGTAGTTCCGTATTGTCGCAATCTGCAACTCGCCGGCCTTCGACATAAACATCACCTGAATCAGGCTTGATTAAGCCGTTAACAAGCTTAAGGGCGGTGGTTTTACCACAGCCCGAGCGCCCGACCATTGTGATGATTTCACCCCGGTTAACCTCAAGACTGAAATCACTTAGGACTTCAGTCTCACCATAATTTTTTGCTACTTTTTCGAATACAATAACTGGTTTATCCATTAGTTATACCTTTTGACAATTCAGGAGACACATATTGCTGCTGTTTACGGCGCAGCCGTGAATAATAACCCTTTTTCAATTAGGAATGCGCGGGCGACTTCCCGCTCATCTTTTTCTTCAATACTTACTTGATAATTAAGCCTTGACATTTCAGTATTGCTAATCAGCCCTTCCATTTTCTTAAGGGCAGCTTCAAGCCCGGGAAATTTTTCTAAAGCATCCATTCGGACAACAGTTGAACAAAAATAATTCACTTGCAGATTGAGGTCATCTTCAAGGACGATAGTATTGTAAGCAACCAGTTCCGCATCAGTGGTAAAACCGGTGGTAACATCAATATCCCCCGCCGAAATCGCTGCCCAGCGAAGGCCGATATCGATTTCTACGGTACGTTTGAAATTAAGCCCGTAGGTTTCACGCAGGGCATCGAAACCATCGGCCCGTTCATAATAATCAGGATTGCTTCCGAAAACCAGCTCACCGGCAACCGGCGCCAGATCGGAAGTAGTTTTCAAATTATATTGCTTTGCGATATCTTCGCGGACGGCAATGCAAAAGGTATTATTAAACCCATAACGGCTAATCCAAGCCATTCCAAACTTTTCAGCATATTCAGCTTGAAGTTTATCCCATATCTCATCATCACTTACACCGGCGGCCGGATGTCCTAAAACCATCACATAACCGGTCGAGGTATATTCGGGGTAAAGGTCAAAATCGCCTTTTTCCATTGCCGGGTGGATATTTGAAGTCCCGCCGGCAATCCCTTTGGTGATATCAACCTGATAACCAGTTTCATTTTCAATAATTAAGCTAAGAATTTCTCCAAGGATATACTGTTCTACCATTGGTTTGGTTGCGATTCTGATAACACTTTCTGTGCTTTGGGCACAGCCTGTAAATAAGAAAATACTAATTACAAGAAATAATAAGCAGGCAGTGATTTTTTTCATTTACGTCATTCTCCTTTTTCGTTTATATTGTTTTTCCAGTAACCCAAGCAGATTGTCGCTAACCACCGCAAGAAGTGCAATCAGAAGCCCGCCGGCAAAAGTCATCGCCGGGTTAAAGATGGTGATACCGCGGTAGATTGCCACTCCGAGGCCCCCGGCACCGACAAAAGAAGCAATTCCGCCCATTGAGATTGTCATCACAGTCATTTGACGTAAACCGGTAAGTATTAAACCGTAAGCAAGCGGTAATTTAATCCGTACCATGATTTGCGGGTTGGTACTACCCATTCCCCGCGCCGCTTCGATAATATCGGTATCAATCGAAGTAATTCCGGCATATGTATTGCGGACCATCGGCATCAAAGCATAAATGGACAGAGCAATAACCGCCGTTTTGTTGCCAATGCCGGAGAAGGGGATCAGGAGGCCGAATAGGGCAATTGACGGGACTGTATAACATACATTGCAAATACCGATAACAATAGTTGCCAGTTTCTGCCTTTCGGAAATGAGTATTCCGATAATCAGCCCTAATACCCCGGCAATCAAAATTGCGGTTGCTGTAAGACGAATATGCTCGATGAGTAAGCTAAGGAACCAGCTTCCCCGCGTTGTATAGATATTAATGATTGCTTTAATAAGTTCCATTCAGCCGTTTGCCCTTTGGTTATTTTCTGCTAGTTGATTTATTTTATCGAACATTTATTCGGCTGTCAAGAGGTTTCGAACACATATTCGCGAAAAATTTAGATAGACAAACCGGAATAAATTTTCTTCCTGTGTAATACACTTAAGTAAACTTATCCAAGTATACCGTATGACAGGAGGTATTTTTGTGGAATTAATTAAGAAAAACATACATATGGACCGGCTGAAATGTAAAGCATCCACCCAGATAACATTGGAAGACGATATCAATATTTCCGATTCTCGGCCAGATGCGGCAATGCTGATTTTAAATCGGGGAAATGTGGGCATAGACGAAGTAAAGGTCACAACCGACAGCGTAACAGTTAAAGGAAAATTAGATTTTTCGGTTGCTTATACAACCGATGGCGGCGAGAGAATAGATCTAAATGGAATGGAGGGCCAGATAAGTTTTACCGAACAGATAAATATGGAAGGTGTCGAAAACGGCGACAATGTGCAGGTAAAATGGGAAGTTGAGGATTTAACCATTAGTTTAATCAATTCCCGCAAGCTAAGTGTCCAGTCGATTATTTCACTTTATCTTAGCTGTGAAGTTTTAAGCGATGAAGAAACAGCGGTTGACCTTTATCATGATGAACCGATTGAGTATCGCAAAAAAACCCTGGATATCGCAGCGATAACAGTTAAAAAGAAAGATATCTTCCGGATAAAAGAAGAAGTAGAAATCCCCGGAAGCTTCCCCAATATTGATGTCCTGATTTGGGAAGATGTCCGGCCGCAGGAAGTTGAGTTTAAAGTATTAGATGACAAAATATCCATTCAGGGTGAAGTAAAAGCATTTTTCATGTACCGGAGCGACGGCGAGGACAAAGAAATTTGCCATCACGAAACAGTGCTTCCATTTTCCGGTGTTGTGGAATGTACAGATATTGACGAAGGAATGATTCCGGAAATTTCCTGGCTGGTAACGGAAAAAGAAACTGAAATCCGCCCCGATTTTGATGGTGAAGACCGCATTGTTACCTTTGACCTTATGATGGAACTGGATATCTGTGTTTATAAAGAAGAAAGAATCGATATCCTTTCTGATGTTTATGGGGTAAATAAAGAAGTAACTGCTGTCGAAAAAGATGCCCTTTTCCGTCGCCTAAAATGTCGTTCGGGCGGCAAGAGCAAAATGGGTGAGCACCTTGCATTAGCCGAAAACCAGGCCCCGGTTAAAAAGATTCTTCATAGCAACGGCACCTTGCAAGTGGTAAGCCACGATATTGTTGAAGATGGGATTTATATTGACGGTATTGTAAACCTCCAAGTGCTTTATGAAAGTAATGATGAAAATGCGCCTTATGGTGTTGTTAATTCGATGATTCCTTTTAACTATACATTAAGTGCTGAAGGTATTAATGTTGATTGCGTATATCGCTTGCAGGCTGATATGGAGCAATTGGCTGTTTCGGCTATCGAACCGCTGGAACTTGATGTCAAAGCTGTTTTGTATTTCCGAAGTAATGTATACGAGCAGATGTATGAAAAAATTATTGACGACATAAATGTTGCAGAGCCTGATTTGGATAAACTTGGCGATTTACCCGGTATCGCGGTCTATATCGCCGGCCCGGGTGAGAGCCTCTGGGATATCGGCAAGCGTTATTATATACCGATTGCCCAGTTGAAAGAAGCAAATGACAAAACCGATGATGATGTAAAAGCCGGTGATAAAATTCTGATAGTAAAAAATGCACAGTAATAATAACACATGTTATTTAATTATAAAGGTAAGCCGGATGGCCTAGCGCTATCCGGCTTACTTTTGTCTATAGTCATAAAGAACGCGCTTTTTGCATTCTTCCGGTATGAAATTTTAGATTTTCTTTGTTTGCGTTCCTATGGACACAAACTTAGAAAACCTCTTCATACGATTCCCGCTTCTTCTCTCATTTTCTTAAAGCCTTCGATAACGGCATCAAATGTCTTCTGGCTGATTTCGGGAAGTTTTCCGCCCCAGGTTTTTTCCGCCATTTTGAAGCCTTTTTCAAAAGCCCGTTGCATTTCATCGATTTTTTTCGGGTCGCCGCCGGTTAAAGCTTTGGCGAAATCGAGAATCCGCGTTGATGTTTGTTTGACACCCCAGTATCCATCTTCGCTGATATCTTTGATAGCCTGGTCTCTTGTTGCGGCATCAGGGGTCAGCTTGCCATCACGCAACAGGCTCCAAATACTGTCAGCTTTACCTTGGGCCCCACCCTGCTCGCTGATCATTTTGCGCACTAGTTCCATTAATTGTGCTTTTCTTGTATCAGTATCTGCCTTTAAGCGGGCGATGGTTTCGGCGTCAGGGGTGTACCTTGGAGTCTTCGCGGTACTCTTTGACGGCTCATAAATAACACCGTTATTATTAACTGTGTCATTTTTTTCAACTGCTTTTTCATTTTTGTGATTGTTTGCTGGCGGGCTGTACGCCGCGGCAGCATTGTTTGTAACTCCGTTTACACTCATATTTACCCTCCTTGGTGGCGCATGAATTGCGCATAAACAATAATGCTAATAGTTATATCGGTTATTTTTAATTATAACTTTAGAGAATAATTGCATTTTTTGTATAAATATATTACAATATAATAAGTATACTGTATACAATATCCAAACCTCACCAAGGAAACAATTTATGCAATCAATAACCTGCAAAGCTTACGCAAAAATAAATCTTGCTCTTGATGTTCTTGGCCGCCGCCCCGATGGGTATCATGAGGTCAAAATGGTTATGCAGACCATCGGTTTGTATGATGAGTTAATATTTGAAAAAATAGCTTTTACTGATGATTCAGGACCGATTAAAATAGAGACTTCTTCTTCTGCTATTCCAACTGACGAAAATAACCTGGTTTACCGGGCGGCGGCCGCTATCTTTGCGCGTTACAAACCCGATTGCGGAATTAAGATAACTTTAACGAAAAATATCCCTGTCGCCGCCGGAATGGCCGGGGGAAGCACTGATGCTGCCGCTGTTTTCCATGGGCTGAATGCCCTTTTCGGCCTTAAGATGACGGTTAATGAAATGTGTGAGATGGGGGTAAAAATTGGCGCCGATGTCCCCTATTGTATCATTGGCGGGATTGCCCTTGCCGAAGGTATCGGCGAAGAATTGACCCCGCTCCCGCCGCCGCCGCCGTGTCAGATATTAATCGTCAAGCCGGACATCAGTGTCTCAACCAAGTGGGTTTATGAAAACTTAAAAGTAAATGAATTGGAATTCCACCCCGATATCAACGGGATGATAGCGGCAATCCATCATCAAGATTTGGACGGAATCATTAAAAAAATGGGGAATGTTTTAGAAACCGTAACAATAGAAAAATATCCAGTAATTAAGGAAATAAAAAACAAACTATTGGCTTTCGGTGCGGAAAATGCACTAATGAGCGGAAGCGGGCCAACGGTTTTTGCAATTTTTAGAAATGAAGCCAAAGCCCAGGCTGCATATATTGAAATGAGAGATGAATACGAAGTGTATCTGACAAAATTTGTTAATCGCAAGGACAATTATATTTTCTCTTAGCAACCCTGGAAAAACGTCGTTACTTAGGCGGTGTATTGTGCCGCCTTATGTAACGCAACGTTTTTCTTGGAACAAAAGTGTGTTGCAAAGAGAATATATAGATTATCCACGCGGATAACGGAAAAGGATATAATTTATGAACGAACCCCTACGAGTAGAACTAAACGAATTTCTACCTTTACGCGACGTTGTCTTTAATGCCCTGCGCCGCGCGATTCTGACCGGCCGTTTTAAACCGGGCGAGCGGCTTTTGGAAGTTCATCTTGGTGAACAGTTGGGAGTCAGCCGGACCCCGATTCGGGAAGCAATGCGGAAATTGGAACTTGAAGGGCTTGTGACGATGATTCCAAGGCGAGGGGCAGTAGTCGCAGAAATGACAGTGAAAAGTATGCGCGATGTTCTCGAAGTCCGCCGCACCCTTGATGTCCTTAGCGTAGAACTGGCCTGCGAGCGGATTAATGCGGACGAATTAAAGAAGTTGGCAGAAGCCCGCGATACGTTTATTGCCGCTTTAAGAACCGGTAATACTGCAACAATGGCGGCTGCCGATGTCGCTTTTCATGATATTATCGTTGAAGCCACAGGAAATTTGCGTTTGAAGCAGTTAATAAACAATCTTGCCGAGCAAATGTATCGTTATCGCTTCATCTATTTACAGGATGATATAAGACATGATATGCTAGTGACAGAGCATGAAGCGATTTATAGCGCAATAAAAGCGAAAAACAATGAGGCCGCCGCTATCGCCGCCCGTGTCCATATTGACAACCAGGAGACTTCGATTATTAAGCACATAGTTTGTCTAACCTAAGTATTTTTTGGCCATACTCCTAACAAGAATAACTTGAAAGGTAGTATGATAATGAAAAAATATTTAGAAACCGGATTAATGATTTTATGCGCCGCCGGATTTTTCGGTTTTATTTATCCCGAATTATGTTTAACTAAAGATACAGTAAAAGTGATTGAAATCGAAGCAACAAAAGAAGAATGCCAAATTGAAAAAAATGGCCATGATTTGATTAAAGCGATATATAATGAAAGACTTAGCCTCACCCCCGCCCAAATCCGCCTTCGTTTCCGTTTATTTGAGGCGGCGGGGAATAAGTAAAACGAAAGGATTCAGATGACCGATAAAACCGCACCAATAGGTATATTCGATTCCGGCGTTGGCGGTTTAACCGTTTTCCGCGAAATAATGAGCCAGATTCCGGGGGAGAGGATAGTTTATTTTGGTGATACTGCCCGTGTCCCCTATGGTAGTAAATCCCCGGAGACAGTAGCCCGCTATGCCGGACAGATTGTCCGCTTCTTAGAAAGCAAGAAAGTCAAAGCAATTGTTGTCGCCTGTAATACCGCCAGCGCATTGGCAATGGCAGAAATCGAAAAAAAATACGACATTCCGATGATTGAAGTAATAAAACCCGGTGCAAGAGTCGCCGCTGAAACAACAGCAAATGGCCGGATTGGCGTTATCGCTACCGAGGCAACAATCCGCAGCAATATTTATACCCGTTACATAAAAAACCTCAACGAAACGCTGACTATTACCGGAAGGGCCTGCCCGCTTTTTGTCCCTTTAGTCGAAGAAGGCCTATTAAATGACACTGTTACTGATGAAGTCGCCCGGCGTTATTTAACCGGGTTAATAGATATTGATATTGATACCCTGATTCTTGGCTGTACCCACTATCCCCTTATCCGCGAAACCATCGCCCGGATTATGGGGGAAAGGGTAAAATTGGTCAACCCGGCTTATGAAACTGCCCGTGAACTAAAGGCTTTACTCATGACAAATAACCTTTTAAATGACCGCGAAACCAACTTGAGCGATGGCCAATACCACTTATATGTTAGTGACGGTGCTGAAAAATTCAAACAGTTTGCCGATTCCATCATCAAATACGGAATTTTGACAACCAGGACGATAAATATAGAGGACTATTAGAAAGGTGTATTACTATTCACAGCTATCTCGCGGAACAGTGGTGGTGATTTAGTAACAAAGGTATTACATATGACAAAAGAAGTTCTGCTTTCTTTGAAAGGCCTGCAATACGATTTGCGGGCTGACAATCAGGAATTTGAAACCATTACCCCGGCTGAATATTATCACCGGAACGGTAATCATTATATTCTTTATGATGAAGTTCAAGCAGATTCAACTGATATAATCAAAAACCGGATCAAATTCCGTGATGATTATTTGGAAGTAATCAAAAAAGGCCCCTTTAATGCGAACCTGATTTTTGAGGAAAAAAAGAAGAATATCACTAGCTACGAAACACCGTTTGGTGATTTCATCGTTGGTGTTGATACCGGCAAAGTGAAGATGATTGAAGAAGAAAAACGTATCCACATTGAGGTAGATTATCGCTTGGATGTGAATTATGTCCACCTTGCGGACTGCACAATTAGCGTAGATATCCGCGACCGGGATGTTGGGTTACCGCTAAGTTGAGTAAGTTGGGCAAAAACATCTCGCAGGAACATTAGGCCGCCTTCTTCCCGAGATTAAGTTTGTATTTTACATTCAATTAGGCCGTAGTGACGGAGAGAGTTTGTTGCCAGACTTATTTATCTAAGTGGCTTAGCCCCGCCTTTTTCCTGTAGCTTCTCCGTCATCCGTTTCATAAACCCTAGCTTTTTCTTAGGTGCGGCGGCAGCTTTGCCATGCAAGCCTTTTACCTCGGTAATATAGATACCGCTGACCGAAGCTTTGACCTCTTTTTTGACCGGCACTGAATCAAATATTTTTTCTTCACATACCAAAGACAAGATTTGCGGCCCGACTTTGGCTTTTACAATTGGCAATTTCGCCCGGCGCATAAACTTCGGCGTTTGATCAATAACTGCTTGCGGTAAACCGGCTTCTTTAAGCCGCATCCGTTTTTTGTCAATAATCAGCATCGAAACGGTCTGCTTCATCGCATCGATTTGTTCCTTTTGCGCATCCTGTTTCTTCTTCGCTTTTCTTCCGACGATAAAAAGAACAGCTAAAGCGATGAGGAGAACTACGGTAATTATAATCATGATAAGTAATGGGGTGCTCATTATTAACCTCCGAATAATAGATATAGTAAATCTTAACACCCTTTTAATAATAAGTAAAGAATATCGTGACTAATTTTACTCTGTTTTCACTTCAATATTTATTTTGCGATTAGCAAACATCCCAATTATCCGGGAATAATAAACTTTGTGTATATGTGTAAAATATCCATATACGATTAGCAATAAATATAATATTATACCGCCAATAAAATTATCGCCTAACACAATAAAAGTAGCAAGAATAATGGCACATCCGCCGGGTAATAACCTTATTCCTACCCCTTTAAAAAATTTTTGTGACCCCTCGTTCAAATTTCTATCTCTGCTAACAATAAATAAAGGATAAAATGCCAATAAGCAAAAAGTAAACCCTAAGATTATAAACATTGAATAAAATTTTATTTCAACAGCAATAATATTTGCTAAAAAGTCTATCATTTTAGTATCTATAATGATAAATCTATTTGTTATTACTGCAGCAACATAACCGCACACGGGTAAAGCGACTAGAAAAATCCAAGACAAATTCCTCATTCCTTTCGTCGGGTTCGCACAAAAGGCATTTACATGCAAAGCCCAGGCATACCCCATTGACAATAAAGCGGCAGTAGTAAGTAATATGATTTCGAAAACATCCCCTATTTTATCACTAAATATTGTATTAACCGAAATCACTATTGCGGCAATAACTATTAACCCCCAAGAATTTTTTTGGGTTTTCTCCTTGTTCTCTTGCATATTTATTATTTCATTAACAACGCCGTGAACGCAGCAACAATTATCTTTAAAATTATCAATATTACTACGCATTTCAGGGTTAAGTACATTTACCGAATATTCCAAAAATTTGTCGGCTATATAATCATGTGTTACTTCATATAATAAAGGCGAAGTATCAAGTTTTTTTACTAACCTTAATTTAACCAATCGATTAAGGACACTGCTTTCAGATTCAATAGAATCTTTATTATCTCTATAAAATAGCATTTCTCCTATTTGTGTGGCACTAAAAGCTTTATTGGCTTTCTTGCCGGATATCTGATTAGCTTTTACCCCTACTGTCCTATTCGCATTTCCGCCGGACGATAATAAATACATAATTTGTAATGCTTCAAAAAAATTACCCGTACTACTTAATTGTCTGTCAAAATACCTTGATAATATAATACTTATGTTTAAATTATCTTTATCAAATAATTTACTCATCCTAGCATCTTTATCTTGTTCTAATACTGAGCAAATCATTTGGCGCTCAATCATGACAGAATCTTTAAGTAAATTTTTTATATCATCATTTGCTTTTAATTCTATAAAAGCATTATCACACTTAGTTTCAAATTGCTTATAACTATTAGGATTGTCATTTTGAGTAAATAATAATACCGAGTTTTTGTTTTCATTATGAACGATTACGCTATCTTGAAAAGCGATAATCCCGTTTTCTTTTTCAATTTTATCCCTTTTTTGTAAGACGAAATTAAATTCAGATAAAAATAAAGATAACTTGTCATCGCGGATAGAGAAAATTACCGCAATATTTTTCATGCTTAATTTCATAAAAAATTGTTCAATAGCCTGTTCTTTTTTTTCTTCTTTTAACGATGTAAAGAAATTTTCAAATTGGTCAAAAACCAATACTAAAGGGCGGCCTCTACCGTTATCCCATTCATCGTTTGATAGGGTAGATTCTAATTTTTCGATTGCATCGCTATATTCTGCAAAGCCCATTCCCCCGCCTAAAGCGATATTGATACCCCTCAACAAAGAATTTTCAAAATCATTATATTGAGATGAAAATCGATATATGCGATTAATATCAAACTTTGAATTAGGTAATTTATTCTGTTCTTCATATTCCTTTATTTTACTATTAAAAATATTTTCAGTCTTATAGTTTTCTACTAGCCACAAGAGAGTAGATTTGCCGCTGCCGCTTTCTCCGGTTAACAACAATATATTTTTCTCATCTGCCTGATTTGAAATTTCGCATAATCTCCTGGATATATAATCTACCTCTTTAACACGCCGGTCTAATTTATTATCTTTAGTTAAATCATCAACTGAATAAACGGAGGAAAAATTTTCGGAGGAACCATAGGGTGGTATATATTGGTTTTTTCGAAATTTTTCTACAGCAAAAAATACACCAATAATAATGACAATAATTCCTATTGCCAATCCTAGTAAAATATAGTTTTCCATTATATTAACAATGAAATTCATAGGCAGCAAAATTGTAACTACATAAAACGTGATTACACTTAGAATCCACTTTATTGCGATATTGCCAACCGTACCAAAAGAATAAAAACTAAAGCGGCTGTTTTTTTGACGGTCTATACATTTTAGTATATCTTGGGTAGTTTTTTTGGAGTTATAGCTGTAATTCATAATGTTCACCTCTCCTTTTTTCACATATTTTACCATGCTTCGGCAATTTTTTCAATTCTTTAATCCCCTGAAAAATGATAAAAAATGAATGAGAAGTACAGAGCTTTATCCTTTACTTGTTACTGACTTAAAAATGCCCTATATGTGAAATTTTTGTTAAAACACTATCTTTACGCGATTAATTGTGATATAACTGAATTAACGTGTCTATTCAACAGCTAAAGGCTGTTCATTGAAATAGAAACGAATTAACATATTTCTAACGGCTTGAAAGGAGTTTTTGAGAATTATGAAAAAGTATTTTACATTAGTTTTAGCGGTTTTGTTGTCTGTCGGTTTATTAGCTGGATGTGGTTCGAATAATGATGCAGAGTATCTTAAAGATATAAGTGCGGACAAGTTCGTCACCTTGGGTCAGTACAAAGGAATTGAAATCACTGTCCCTGCGCCAATAGTCACGGATGAGGACGTTGAAGAAACGGTTAGTTCCATTCTGATGAATTATCCGATGATGGAAGCGGTTTCCGGCCCGGGTGAAGCCGGTGATGAAGTAATCATTGATTTTGTCGGAACGCTTGATGGTGTAGCATTTGAGGGCGGTACATCATTTAATTATGATTATACACTTGGTTCAAACCAATTCATTCCTGATTTATGCGAAGGTATGATTGGGATGAGTGTTGGTGATGTCTGGGATATTCCGGTAATGTTTCCGGAAGAGTATCATAATCCTGATTTAGCCGGGCAGCAATCTAGTTTTCAGGTAACGATGAACAGCATCGAAAGGCCGGTGGTAATCTCGGAAATGACTGATGAATATGTAGCATGGTTCACCGAAGGAATGTATACGACTGCCAGTGATTTCCGTGCTTATATTAGAGAAAGTATGGAGACTGATGCTCAGGCGGCTTTTGAAAATGAGGTTGTCAATCAAATAACGGAGACAATTATTGAAAATGCTGAATTTAAAAAGCTTCCGGCCGCGATGGTTAAACGGATAAATGATGCTTTAATCAACAGTATCTCTTATTACGCAGCAATGTATGGTTTAGACTTAGAAACTTATATGATGCTTGCCGGGCTTTCAAGCGGGGACATGTCTGCTGAAGAAATAATGATGGATCAAGCCGAACGGACCGCAAGGAATTACATTGCTTTTCAAGCGATTGCCGATATCGAAGGTATGGCTGTTACCGATGAAGATGTAGATTCAGGAATCGCCGAGCTTGCCGCTTCGATGGGAATGACAATTGAAGAATATATAGTTGGGATGGATATTGATAGTTACCGGGAATATTTGATGATCGAAAGAGTTTCCGAATTTTTACAAGAAAATGCAGTAATAATTTATCTATAATATTATTAGGGCCGTATGGGAAGAAAAGCTGTTAGATGGATAATAATAGTTACATTCATGGCATGTTTATTAGTGGTAGTACCGGTCGGGGCTACCACTATTTCCGAACTGCAAAGGCAGCAGCGCGAACTAAGGCAGCAGCAAGAAGAGATAAGACGACAACGGGCCGCCGAGCAAAATCAGTTAAATGAGATTTCCGGTAATATCTCCGGGTTGGAAAATGAAGCCGGCGGTGTCCTTGCGGAAATTGAAGGGCTTGACGAATCATTAATTATGATTATGGCAAGTGTTGATATGATTATCGCGGAGATAAATATAAAAGAAGAGGATATCATTGTCACTACTGCTTTGTATGAACAAGCGATATTAATTGAAGAAGCTCAATATGAAAGAATGAAACTTCGGATTAAGCATATGTATGAAACATCTGATATTTCGGTTCTGCAGGTTTTGGTAGAATCGAAAAGCTTAAGTGAGATGTTAAGCTGGCTTGAATACATGGAAAAGGTTAATGAATATGATGGCCTGCAACTTGATGCATACATAGAAGCAAAAGAAGAAAAAGAAGCATTAAAAGCGCAGTTAGAAGATGAGATGGCGGCTCTTTCCGCCCAGCAGCATGAGCTTGAAGAAGAGAAGCAAGAGCTTGAGCGTTTACTGGCCGAGAAAAGGGAATTATTTGAAAATTATGAAGCGTTAATCGCCATTGCAAGGCAGCAGGCGGCGGTATTTAGCGCGAATATCAGAAATCAAAACGCACGAATCAACCAATTAGCGCAGCAAGAGGCACAAGTAAAAGCACAGGAAATCGCTGCTGTCCAAGCGGCTGAAGCCGCGAGGAGAGGCACCGGTGGCGGCAGTGCCGGCGGTAACTATGCACCACCGAGTAGTTTTACCGGTTCAACGGGGGAACGGATTGCCGCTTATGCGGTTCAATTCGTTGGGAACCCTTATGTTGCAGGGGGGACGAGCCTGACAAACGGCGCCGACTGCTCCGGATTTATCTGGCGTATATACCGCGATTTTGGTTACAATGTCCCGCGGACCTCATTTGCGTTCCGCTCCGCCGGGACCGGAGTAGAGTATAGCGAAGCAAGACCGGGTGATGTTGTTTGTTATGCCGGGCATGTTGGTATTTTTATTGGCAATGGGCGGATTGTCCATGCAAGTACGGAGAGAACCGGAATCATCATCACCAACGCGAATTACCGCCCGATACTTGCGGTACGTCGCCTAGTATGATATTTTCGTGAGACAGACAAAAACATCTCGCAGGAGCCTTAGGCCGCCTTCTTCCCGAGATAAAGCTAAACGAATAAGCCAGTTAGGCCGTAGTGACGGAGAGAGTTTATTGTCTGTCTTGCGAAACTATAGAAAGTAGATTAATATGGAAGAAAATTTAAATAATAACACCGATGAGAACGAGTACGAGGATGTTTGTTTCGCTTGCCGCCGCCCTGAATCAAAAGCCGGCAAAATGTTCAAGCTGCCTAATCAAATCTGTGTTTGCAACGATTGCCTCCACAAAACGATGGAGACAATCAGCCAGTTTGATTATCAAGGTATGCTGAATAACCCCCATGTTTTAAATGAAATTCATAATATTGAGAAAAATAATAAACATATTTTTCCCAATATCAGCTTTATTAATCTCGCTGATTTGCAAGGCGAAGGGGGAATACCTAATAAGCAAAAGTTAAAGCGCAAGAAAAAGGGCACAGCTGCCGAGCCGGTCCTTGATATCCATAATATCCCGCCGCCGCACAAAATCAAGGCTCAACTTGATGACTATGTAGTTGGGCAAGAGCAGGCAAAAAAAGTTATTTCCGTCGCGGTTTATAACCATTATAAACGGGTTGCCACCGACATGATGGACGAAATTGAAATTGAAAAATCCAATATGCTGATGATTGGCCCGACCGGTTGCGGTAAGACTTATCTTGTCAGGACTTTAGCCCGTCTGCTTGATGTTCCGTTAGCAGTAACAGATGCCACTTCTTTGACTGAAGCAGGTTATATTGGTGATGATATTGAAAGTGTCGTTTCTAAACTACTTGCTGCTGCAGAAAATGATGTTGAAAAAGCCGAGCAGGGTATTATTTTCATCGATGAAATTGACAAAATAGCCAAGAAAAAAGACACTCATTCCCGCGATGTCAGTGGTGAATCGGTGCAGCAGGGAATGCTCAAACTTTTAGAAGGTGCGGAAATCGAAGTACCGGTCGGGGCTAACAGTAAAAACGCTATGGTCCCGCTTACGACGATTAATACCCGCAATATCCTTTTTATCTGCGGTGGGGCTTTTCCTGACCTTGACGAGATTATCAAACGCCGCCTTAAAAAGCAGACGGCAATTGGCTTTAATGCCGAGTTAAAAGATAAATATGATAAACAGAAGAACATTCATAATCAAGTAACAGCCCAGGATTTAAAAGAGTTCGGCATGGTGCCGGAATTTATCGGGCGCCTTCCGGTATTATTTACGCTGGATGCTTTGTCGGAAGAGATGTTAATAAAGATATTAAGCGAACCAAAAAACGCGATTTTGAAGCAATACCAAAAATTGTTAGCGTTGGATGAAGTTCAACTTATATTCGACCCTAATGCTATTAATGCAATCGCAAATAAAGCGATGGAAAAAGATACCGGGGCGCGGGCGCTAAGAGCGATAATCGAAGAATTTATGCTTGATATTATGTTTGAAATACCGAAAGATGAAAATATTGGCCGGGTAATTATTACCGAAGATTATATCAAAGGCACCGGCGGGCCGGTTATCGAAATCCGTAATAATAATTCGATGGCGATTGGATTGCCGGTTACCGGCCATCGATAGACCGAAGGTCTAGAGTTGTTGTAAATTACGGAATAATATGATAGAATCAGCAGAAAAACAAGCGCGAGCGTAAGTGAGCATTTGTTTTTACCTGATTCGTCAACGATAGACCAAAGGTCTAGAGTTGTTGTAAATTGTGAAATAATATGATATAATTCTTTAAATAGTGTCAGCATTGTGTGAAGGGAGATTTCATGTCAATTTTTGATTCCATGCAAATGGGTGAACTTAAGCATATCGTTTTTGACCAATCTCCGTTTTGTATTAATTTTTTTGATGCCGCTCTTAATATCATAGACTGTAATCAAGCGGCTTTAAATTTCTTTGGTATCGATAATAAAAAAGAATATTTCGAAAGGTTCCGTGACTTTATTCCCGATGTTCAACCCAATGGAAGGGATTCTTTTGAAATGCTGAACGAATATCGCTTGCTTGCGCTAGAAGAAGGCAGCACAAGTTTTGAGTGGCACCATGTGAAATTAGATGGCGAACCCTTACCTTGCGAATTAACTTTTGTGGCAATAATTGATTACGATAAGCAGGCAATCTTAGCCTATTATCATGATTTACGTGAACATTTAATTATGTTTGATGAAAATAGATTGCAGATTGCCGTGGAAGCTGCCCAGGCGGCAAATTATGCCAAATCGGCTTTTCTTGCAAATATGAGCCATGAAATCAGGACACCGATGAATAGTATTATCGGTTTCGCGGAATTGGCAATGGATGACAGTATTTCCGAAAAAACAAAAGATTATCTGTTGAAAATAAGAAATAATTCCGAATGGCTGCTTCATATCATCAATGATATTCTGGATTTATCAAAAATTGAATCAGGGAAGCTTACTTTAGAGCATATCCCTTTTGATTTGCACGACATATTTACTCATTGCAAAACCGCAATTACGCCGGCGGCGGTAGAAAAAGGCTTGATGCTTTATTTTTATGCCGAACCGTCAGTAGGTAAAATGCTGGTTGGCGATCCGGTCAGACTTCGTCAGGTATTGATAAATTTATTGTCAAATGCGGTCAAATTTACCCGCAAAGGGACTGTAAAAGTATCATCAAATATCATTTCTTCGGCAGAAAATAAAGTGACAATCCTCTTTGAAGTTAATGACTCCGGTATCGGGATGTCATATGAACAAATTGAGCGGATTTTTGAACCATTTATGCAAGCGGATTCCAGTACAACCCGCAAATTTGGCGGCACCGGGTTGGGGCTGACTATTTGCCGCAATATCATCGAACTGATGGGCGGTGAACTTTCCCTTGACTCCACGATTGGGGTCGGTTCCAAATTTTATTTTGAACTAACGTTTGACACAATCGATATTCCTACTGAAAGCAAAGAACATAGGATTGAAATCAGCGAAATGGAAAAACCGGTTTTTGCCGGTGAAGTTTTGGTTTGTGAAGATAATCAAATGAATCAAAAGCTGATATCCGAACATTTATCCCGTGTTGGTATTGAATCAGTTATTGCTAATAATGGGCTTGAGGGAATCAATTTTATCCGCAAGCGTAAGGAAGAGGGCGGAAGGCCTTTTGACTTGATTTTTATGGATATTCATATGCCGGTTATGGATGGGCTTGAGGCGGCGGGAGCTTTAAAAAAGATGAATAATACTGTCCCGGTGGTTGCCCTGACGGCGAATATTATGTCCGGCGATTTGGAGATTTATAAAAAGCAAGGTTTACCTGATTACCTTGGCAAACCTTTTACTTCAAAGGAACTTTGGTCCTGTCTGCTAAAATACTTAAAGCCGCTTAGGATTGAAGCGGTTGACAATGCCAAAGCTGCTAACGAAGATGCTGATTTCAGCCGTCAGATTCAAACTATTTTTGTGAAGAAGAATCAAAACAAGTTCACGGAAATCGAAAATGCAATTAATTCCGGCGAAATAAAGCTTGCCTATCGCCTTGCCCATACTTTAAAAGGGAATGCCGGGCAGATTGGTGAAACGGCGTTACAGGCAGCGGCATTAGAAGTAGAATCAAGGCTTAAAGGTGAAAAAAACAATGTTACTTCCGCATATCTTGATACCTTAAACAGGGAACTTAACCGTACTCTTGCGAAACTTGCCCCGCTTTTACAGAAAAAAGAAAGTACGGCAAACCTTGAGATAGACAAAGAAAAAATAAATGATTTATTTAACCAACTTGAAGAAATGCTGGAAAACAGCGACCCGGACTGCTTTAATTTGATTGAAAGTCTTAAAACGATACCCGCAAGTGAACAATTAATTACGCAAGTTGAGGACTTTGACTTCGAACTTGCGCTTGAGACACTAAAAGAACTTAGGCATAAATTATGAACTTTTGAAAGGAGCCTTATTATGGAAGAAGAAAATAAAAATAATATTTTAGTCATTGATGACGAACCGGCGAATATCATTTCTTTGACCCATATCCTGAAAGATAAATACAAAATTCATGCGGCAAAAAATGGTGCTGACGGTATCCGGCTGGCTCATAAATATATGCCGGATGTGATTTTGCTGGATATAATCATGCCTGATATGGATGGTTTTGAAGTAATTAGTGAGCTGAAAAATAATGCCGAAACAAAAGGGATTCCGGTGATTTTTATTACCGGCCTTACTAATGTTGAAGATGAAGCAAAAGGTTTGTTAGCCGGGGCGGCCGATTATATTAATAAGCCTTTTAGTGCCCCAATCGTCGAATTAAGGGTCAATAACCAGGTAATGATGCAGAATTATATCAAAAAAATAGAGGAATTAAGTGTCCGCGACCAGTTGACCGGGCTGACTAACCGGCGCGGTTTTGACGAACGCTTAAGGTCTGATTATGACCGGGCAAAAAGAAATCAGGCATATATCTCGGTTATGATAATGGATTTGGACAAATTTAAAAAATATAATGATACATATGGCCATTTGCAAGGCGACAAAGCTTTACAAGCGGCGGCAAAAGTTCTGGAAAACACCGTCGAAAGGGCAACCGATTTTATTGGCCGTTGGGGTGGTGAAGAATTTGTTGCGCTTTTATCGGATAATGACGGTGAACATGCAAAGGTAGTTGCCGAACGAATCCGTAAAAACATGGAAGCAATCGAAATCCCTCTTTTAACCGATGGTTCAATAACTAAAATTACGGTAAGTATTGGTATTTGTTCAGGTATTCCCAATGCTGATACCTCGGCCGATATTTTTATGAATAATGCGGATTCAGCATTATATTTGGCTAAAGAAAACGGCAGGAATCAGTTTGTCTTGTATGATTGGGGGAAATAAAATGAGCGGAATCATCAAAACAAATAATAATTTGTGTACCGGATGCAACCGTTGTGTGCGGGAATGTCCGATGGAACTCGCAAATATTACATATCAGGATGAATCCGGCGACATCAAAGTACGGATTAATCCCGAAATGTGTATTTCTTGCGGTCATTGTATTTCTGCCTGCAAACATAAAGCCCGTTATTATATGGATGATACCGAACGTTTTTTTGCTGATTTGGAAAGAGGTATCAAAATTTCTATCATCGCCGCGCCAAGTATCCGTACTAATTTGCCGATGTGGCGGCGTTTGTTTACCTATTTAAAAAATCAAGGGGTTGATAAGATATATGACGTTTCGCTTGGGGCCGATATTTGTATTTGGGGGCATCTCAAATATCTTGAAAAAAATCCCGATTTCAAACTAATTACGCAACCTTGTCCGGTTATCGTCAGTTATCTTGAGATATATCAGCCGGAACTGATAAAAGCTTTATCCCCGGTTCACAGCCCGATGGCATGTACAGCGATTTACATGAAAGAGTATGAAGATATCAGCAGCCCGATTGCTGCTTTGTCCCCCTGTATCGGCAAAGCTGATGAGTTTTCCGAAACAAATCTTTGCGAGTATAATGTCACCTTTGCCAGTATCCGTGAATACTTAATGAAGAATCGTATCAAATTACCGGCGGAGCAGAGTGAATTTGACCATTACAAAAGCGGTTTGGGTGTCCTCTTTCCGCTGCCGGGCGGTTTAAAAGAAAATATTGCCTATTTCTTAGGTAATAAGGTTTCGATTGATACAGCAGAAGGGGTATCTATTTTTAATCTTCTTAATATATATGGCGAAACCCCCAAAGAAATTTTACCCCATGTTTTTGATGTCCTTAACTGCGCCGGTGGGTGTAATGCCGGGACGGCATGTTCGTATTTCCCCAATTTTTTCGAAATTAACCGCACATTTAACAAATGCCGGGAACAGGCAATCTATGAACGCGGCCATACCTATTATGAAAATTTATATAAACAATATGATGAACAGTTTGATTTGGATAAGTTTTTGCGCAATTATACGCCGCGGCTGATTAATTACCCACAGGTATCGGATTATGATATTGATTTGGCTTTCAAATCAATGCATAAGAACGACTTTGCCGCCCAAAATATCGATTGCGGTGCATGCGGAAATGAGACTTGTTATAATATGGCCCGCAAAATCGCGATGAAAGTTAATATACCGGTTAACTGTATCGTGAAATCAATTAATGATGCAAAAGACCTCTCATGCCTTTCTTGAGATAACCCGCCAAAAATATAATGGTAACAACTTCCGGGATCGTCCATTCTGAAGTTACACTTGATGAGCTTTATCGTCCATAAAAAATGGCATGCCATCAGGGAAATCAAAAGTGATTTCTTTGGTATTTTCAGAAATAAACTGGCGCAATTTTTCATCATCAATTAATTTCTTGAGGCCGGTAACAAGATTTTCTACGGTTAAATCAATGATAACCGCATTTTTTTCATTTTCGAGAATATCTAAGACCCCTTCAAAATTCGTAGTCAGACAAGGTTTGTTAAGAATCAATGCTTCTTGTAAGGTAAGCGGAAAACCTTCGAACCGTGACGGCTGAACATATATATCGCTTTCTTTAATATAAGGTAAAGGATTTTCATGCGAACCAAGCAGGATAAATTTGCCTTCAAGACCGTGCTTAGTAATCAATTTTTCAAGCCGATTTTTTTCAGCACCATCTCCAATAATATACCAGCGTAAATTTTCATACCCCTTTTGGATTAAGGCAGCAAAAGCCGGTATCGCAATATCATAACCTTTTTGCGCATGTAAGCGGCCGACTGTTACGAGCCTGATGCCGGTAAAATCATCAGTAAAACCTTTGCCAAGTTCTGCGTTAGTGCGGATTTCTTCAGGATGAATTATGTTGGGGAAAAGCTGTGTTTTTTCAGCGAAATCGGGATAAACTTTAATGAAATTCTGTTTAACTGCTTCCGAAATACAACAGATGAAATCGGCTTTAGCATAGTATTTTCGGTCAAAAACGGGCATATACCCAGCCTTTTCGTAGTTTACATGAATAAAAACGCACTTTTTCCGCGTCTTGACTTTGTCGATGGCATAATAAGTAGCCGCCCCTTCAATAAAAGCAATACATAAATCATAATTATGATTAAGAACCGGAGTAGTATCGGCAAGTAAAAACCAAAGTAGCTTGTCGGCTTGAAAACGTTTGTTTTGTTTAAACTGAATAAGGATATTTTTTATTGCATAAGGGATAAATTTGAAAAAATATAACCGCCGGGACAAGCAGCGTATTACCTGTTTTGCAATATAGAAAGTCCCGCTTCTGCCCAGTACCGGGCTATGGTCAGGGTCTTTGTTCAAAATATTAACTTCATCCGGAACCGCAGAAAACATCTCGCCCCGATTAATGATGGAAAGCAAGGAAACAGAAGCTAAATTATAATCAAACGATTTCAAAAGTGAAATTAATGATTTTTCGGCGCCTGCCCGCCCCATTGTATTAATAATGATTAGGATTTTTTTCATGGTTTATTTTAACACTTCTTGGGATAAAATGCTATTTTATACATGTTATTATATAATAACCTTTCTTTTTATGTAATATTTTGTAATTTCCAAATAATTGATGTAATTCTGTAAGTGTGCTTTCAGCGCCGTGCTTTTTTTGAATAACGATAAATAATTTACCGCTTTCTTTTAAATGACGGTATGCCCCCTCATACATTCTATAAATTACTTCCTTTCCAGCCCGGATAGGGGGATTTATGACTATAGTATCAAAATATTCTGTTATCTTATCAAAGCAATTTGAGATTAGTATGTTAGATTTAACGTTGTTTAATCCGCAGTTTTTTTTAGTAAGATGAATTGCTCTTTGATTTATATCAACCTGCGTAAGTTCTAATGAGTATGTTTTTGCCAGTATAATTCCTATGCATCCATATCCACAGCCCATATCAAGTAAATTGCCGTGAAGAGGGGGGATTTTTTTTAGAAGCAGGTCTGTTGCGGCATCAATTCGTTGTGCCGAAAAAACACCTGCATCACTGCAAAATATATAATTTTCCCCTTCGAAAAAATATGATATTTCAATAGGTTTACTCTTTATATTTGGATCATCTATGAAATAATGACTCACAAAAACCTCCGCGCAATACTTAGTCAAAACTTTACTTCTATGATAAAAAATATTATAACATTTATTGTAACTTCCCTGCAAGTCTAATCCCTAATAAGGCTCAAAGTCAAGATACTGGAAAACTAATAGAAAATTCATTGAAAATTGCCTAAAAATACTGTATTCTAATGAGTATAAACTACCTAACCAATAAGCAGGGGTGAGATGTGTCAGAGCGCTTACGGCAGTTGATTTTATTATTACGTTCGCATTTGTTGGGGTTTGATGCGAAAGCACTTTTTCCGGCTTTGTCAGAGGCAGAGTGGAATGAGCTTTATGAGCTTGCCCTTTCTCATGGTGTCCAGGGTTTTGCTTACGAGGGTGCCTACCGTCTTGGGCTTAAGCTTCCGGACGGCCTTAGGAAAATCTGGCGGGCAAAGATGGTTAACGATGTCCGGCGCTATTTTGAAATCCGCAATGAATGTGTTTATCTTGTAGAAAAACTTGAATCAAACGGTATTAAGCCGGTTATTCTAAAGGGATTTTCGGTGAGCCGTTTCTATCCGTTTCCGGAATTGCGCCTGATGGGTGACATGGATATTCTGGTTGATGAAGATTTTTATCAAGCAGCCCTTATGCTTGAAGAGGCAGGTTATCGGGCCAGGAAAGAAGTCGCAGTACATCATATTGAGTTTACCAATGACAAATTTTTGCTAGAGTTGCACCGGATGCCCCTTACACCGGCCGGGTACAAAGATTACGACCGGTTAGTAGCGATGGTTAATTTCACCGAATTAATGAACCGGTGCCGGTTTTTTGATTTAAACGCTATTTCTATGCTTGGGTTAGGTGAAGATGATTTTATCCACTTAAATTTTGTCCATATCCTCAAGCATTTGTTTCATGATAGGGTAGTATTACGTAATTTTTGTGATATCGTGGTGCTTTTTAACAGTATCCGCCGGGAAGATTGGCAGGGGTATTACGATATGTTTGTTGATTGCGGACTGGAAAAGCACTTTTCCGGGCTTGTTTCATTTCTTGTATTTGAATTTGGGCTTCCGCATGAACTGGTGAACGGTATCAAGTTGCTTGATAAAGCTGAAGCGGATGATTTTGCCGCCGCCGTATTTTCGGTCACTAGTGTCAAAGAGGGGGCTAATCAATATTATTCATCACTTAGTTTTAAAGGTGTTTTAAAAATGCTCTTCCTTTACTTAGAAGCGGCCGGACGTGATACTTTGATTAAATATCCATATTGCCGAAAGTTTATCCTGCTTCGCCCGGTGGGTTTCATCCATGCTTATGTTGATTATGCCGGGGAATTGTTAAAGAAATTAGTGGGGCGGCAAAATGAAAAATAAGCCTACTATCCATTGGTTATTCAGCCAAATATATGCCTTTTTGCCTCAACTTTCCGTTATTGTTTTCTTAAATTCCGTGGTGACTTTTACCGGGATTTATATGGCGGTGATTGCGAAAAATTTGATTGATTCGGCGACTTCTTTAGTAAGTACCGGGGCGGATATATCACCGGCGGGGGCCGGGGTTAGTCAGATGCTTAGCTATATTCCGGCGGTAATCAGGGAGCAGCCGGATATCCTTAGAAACATCAGCCTTTACCTTGCAATCATTATGATTAACCTGACGATTAGTATGACGGCATCGTTTCTATCGGTTTATTTGAATGAAAAATTTGAATTTTTTATCCGCAGAAAGATGTTTGATAATATTATGAAGTCCAAATGGCCGGATATCACCGGTTATCACAGTGAAGATTTGATGGTTCGCTTAACCAGTGATGTCCGCAATGTTGCTTCGGGGCTTATCAATACCTGTACGACAATTGTTGTATTGGTTGTTGGTCTGATTGCGGCTTTTGGCACTCTCTTTTACTATGACCGTGTGATAGCGGTTTTTGCTTTTGCCCTGGGGCCGATAGCGGTTTATTTCAGTGTCTTTTTTGGTAAAAAAATAAAGTTTTATCAGGAAAAAGTTCAAGAAAGCGAAGCGAAATACCGCGCTTTTATGCAGGAGAACATTGCAAATATCATCGTCGTTAAATCATTTACTGCCGAAGATTTGATGTCGGAACGTTTATATAATTTATACCGTGAAAGAATGAAAATTGTAGTAAAAAAGAACCGTTTGACGATATTTCTTAGCACGATTGTTGGCCTGTCATTTTCGTTAGGGTATATCGGAGCCTTATCCTGGGGAGTACTAAAAATATCGATGAATATGATGAGTTTTGGTACTTTATCGATTTTCTTAAGTTTAGTTGCCCGGATTCAATCGCCGATTATGGGTCTTGCGCAAACGGTTCCGCATTTATCAAGTATCATTGCTTCAGCCGGGCGGATTATTGAAATTGATGAGCAGATGATTGAGGGACAAGAAAAGGCGAAGCAAAAAGTAAGCAAGATGGGAATAATTTTCAAAGATGTTAATTATTCATACAAAAATAAAAAAGTATTTGACAGGCTCAATTTAGAAATAAAGCCGGGTTCATTAGTTGCGGTTACGGGGGCTTCCGGAATCGGCAAAACTACTTTAATCAGGCTGATGATGAATTTCGTTGAAGTTGCCGGCGGGGCGGTTACCTATCGTGGTATCAGTGAAGATGGCGGGGAGACCGAAATGCCGGTTTCGCCGGCGGTCAGGGACTATATTTCTTATGTCCCTCAGGGTAATACGCTTTTTTCCGGTTCGATTAAGGATAATCTTCTGATTGGCAATCAAGAATTGCAAAATGAGGACATTTGTAATATACTTAAAGCAGTCGCATTACTTGATTTTGTGAATAGTTTACCCGATGGAATTGAGACTATTATTGGTGAAAAAGGGCATGGCCTTTCGGAAGGGCAAGCCGAACGGATTGCGATTGCCAGAGCTTTGGCGAAATCAGCGCCGGTAGTTATTTTCGATGAAGCGACCGCCGCCCTTGATGAGAAAAACGAGCAGGAAATTATTAAAAGTATTAGGAATATCAAGAATCACCCGACCTGTATTTTTATCACCCATCGCCGGGGGACTTTATCCTTGATGGACGAAGAAATTAATTTGGAGAAAATACTGAAATGAAAATAAAAAATGGCTATTTATTACGGACGATCGCCGATACAAACATTGTCGTCCCGGTTTCGGAGCGGGTCATCGAATTTAAAGGCATGATTACTTTGAATGATGTTTCGGCGGATATTTGGCGCTTCCTTGAAACGGAACGGGAATTTGAAGAAGTTGTTACTTATATGATAGCTGAATACAGTATTGATAAGGAAGTCGCGAAGCGGGATTTGAAGGTTTTACTTTCGCAAATGAAAGAAAACGGAATCTTGGAATATGATAAATAATGAAAAAGCCAGGGCCTGGGAGAGTGCCGACTCGACTTTCGCCGCCCATTGCGCCCGCCGCCATATCCCGCTTAGGGGGACTTTTGAGCTGACCCCACGCTGCAATTTTCATTGTAAAATGTGTTACCTGCACCAGACATCAGAAGAAATAAACTTGCGCGGAAAACGGGAGCTTACAACAAACGAATGGATAAAAATAGCCGAAGATGCCATAAATGCCGGCACGCTGAATCTGATGATTACCGGCGGTGAACCGCTGCTTAGAGATGATTTTGCGACAATATATAATGAAATAAACCAAATGGGTTTTATCATTGGCTTAAATACGAATGCCTCATTACTTGATGAAAAGTATTATCGTTTGTTTTCAAAATACCCGCCATCGACGGTTTCAGTCACCCTTTATGGTGCTGACCGTGAAACGTACCGGCGGATAACCGGGAATGAAGGACATTTTGACAATACGGTTAAAGGCCTTGAATACCTTAAAGATATTCCGACGAGCTTGGACATCAAAGTGACGTTTATCAAAGACAATTATCATAAGCTTGACCGGATTAGGGAAACGGCAAACCGGTACACAGACCGTTTTGCGATTAATTATATGGTTTTCAAACCGGTGCCCGGCGTAAGCTCGGAAGCGGAAAGCTGCCGCCTTTCGGCAAAAGAATGTTTGAATATTGACATAAGTAATCGCAAATACTATTATGAACTTAGAAAGAAAACCGGTACCGAAAATGAGTATGACCCTGCGGCCTCGGAAAACGACCCGCACCGCGATTATGGTTTAGATATTTACCCGGAAGTTTTGACTTGTTTAGCGGCGAAAGCGGCTTACTGGATTTCGTGGGACGGCAGGATGTTACCCTGCGCAACTTTCGATGAAATGGCTACCGAGCCGCTTAAAGAAGGTTTTAGCGAAGCCTGGAACCGGTTGCCGGAATTGTTTGCCGGTATTCGCCACCCCGAAGAATGCGTTAAATGCGAGCATTTTTATACTTGCCCGAACTGCCCGGCCTACTTCTTCGCCGAAACCGGCTCCTACGATACCGTCTCACCATATATATGTGACATGGTAAAAGAACGTACAAAGAGCGATAAACAAGAAGACAGCAGGCGTAGGCCGCAAGACAAGACAGCCAAGCAATGCAAGACAATAAACAATACAGACTAGCAAGCATTACAGACCGTAAGTAAGGCAGGTAAAAACATCTCGCAGTTGCCTTAGGCCGCCTTCTTCCCCTAATAAAGTTTGTATTTTACATTCAGTTAGGCCGCAGCAACGGAGAGAGTTTATTACCTGACTTACGTATTAATACGTGTTATTATTATTTATAGGTTGTCATGCAATTGAAACATAATTGCATTTTGATAAAAAGCTTCACATAAAAAGGAGGATTTAAAAATGAGTGAAAAAAATTATCAGGCACCGGAAATGGATGTCAAAGAACAGGCCCAGTTTGAGAACGTGTTTACCTATTGCAATAAAGGTAATGCTCATGCTCAAGGCTGCGTAAACATCACAGGTACCGGCAATTCTGCTGACCAAGTAATTAATTATGAAGAATTCAGCGCCGCTTTTTCCGGCGGCGGCACAGGTGGCGGGTCAGGTTTATAATCTGACCTGCAATTAAGAAAGGTAAAATGTTGAAAATTGAAGTTGCCGGCATTGTCATAAGGCTTGACATTTCCGACAGATTTCTTGGCGAAACTATTTACAAGTTTCATAGTGCGGATTTGAGTCAGGAAGGTTTTGATGAAGACGTTTTAATCGAAGTTTCATATGACTCATTTCCGCTTTTTCCGGAGTTTGAAAAGAAAAAATCGCCGGTTCATCATGTTTATGCCTTTAATAATAATAAATACTACTTATTTTCTGCCGCCGATTATGTGACTTACATCAAATATGATGCTGATTGTTCGTATTTTATTTTGAATTTAAATAAGGGCGAACTTGTTAGTGAGGAATATATCGAAGCAGTTAATTCCGCGCTAAGAAGAATCTTTCTCATGATAATTGCCGCACGGGGCGGGGTTAGCCTGCATTCGTCAACCGTAGGGCTTTCCGGTGAGGCGATATGTTTTTCGGCCTGCTCCGGTACGGGTAAAACTACTCATACGAACTTATGGCGCAAATACATTCACGGTACTGAAATTTTGAACGGTGATAAAGGTTATTTGTTTTTACGTGATGAAAAAGTTTATTTTTTTAGCGCGCCCTGGTGCGGGACAAGCGGTGATTTGATTAAAACGGAAGCACCGGTAAAAGCAGTCGTATTTCTTTCGCAAGCGCCTTACAATAAACTATCTGGGTTATCTGTTCCCGAAGTCTTTATGAACCTCCTTACCGGGTGTTTTTTGCCCGCTTGGGATATGGAATTATATTTAAAGGCAATTGATACAGTGGAAACATTGGCAGCGGCATTAGTTTGTTACCGCTTGAAATGCTTGCCGGATGAAGAAGCCGTGAGGACATGTTATCATGGAATTTATGTTGCTGTAAATAGCAACAATGATGTACACAAATCGTAAAAAACGCGATTTGCACATGCACAACTTGGTATTTTGCGCAAAAACATGCAAAATACCTCGCGGGATGGTTACTCATGAGCAATAATGAATTTATCAACATTGACGGAAAAATACCGGTTGCGGAATGGTTTAAATTGATAATCCCCATCATGCGCGAAGGATATCAACTTAAAATATGTCCGTCGGGTACCAGCATGATTCCGTTTTTGGTCGGCGGGCGCGACGAAGCTGTCCTTTCGATACCGGCTGAAGACTTTAAATTTAGAAAAAACGATATTATTTTATATAGAATTGAAAACGGTGTCCACGTTTTACACCGCATTTGCCGGATTAGTGAAGAGGGTATCTATACCTTGGGTGATGCCCAAACGCAAGTTGAAGGGCCGCTTAAGCGGGAGGAAATCATCGCCGTAGCGGATTATATTATCCGTAAAGGGAAAAAAATAACCAGAACTAATTTAAGATACAATATCCTGGCCGTAATTTGGCGTATGCTCCGCCCTTTCCGCCGCACTATAATGGATATCTATACGTGCTTGTTTATTAAGAAAAATCTGCATCAAACTAACAACAAAAACTAACACAAAAATAAAAAAATATATGGACTTTTGTCAAAAAAAATGTTATGATTGGTTATGTGTCGTAGTATTTTATTAATTAGCTTTTTTTCTTGTGATAAAGGGAGTTCAATATGAAAAAATGTGTTAGTAAGAGAATCTTACCAATTCTGCTGATTTTGGTACTCAATATTCCCATTTTGCAATATCTTAATGAAAATAGCATTATGATTACCGAAGCCTTTGAGACAGGTTTCGAAAATTACGGCATCCCGGATAACGATTCGGAAGGTAGCGGGCTTGGCGGTGGGGAAGAACCCAACGGCGGCCCTGATACCCCGTCCGATGGCGGCGAGCCGGACGGTGACGGCAATGCTGGAAATATTTCCGATGGCGGTGAGCCGGGGGGAGGCGGCAATACCGGTAGTATTCCCGGCGGTGATGAACCGGATGGAAGTGACAGCACCGGAAGTATTCCCGGTGAAGATGCAGATATCTCTTCCGGTGAAGGTAATTATTATAGCGGTAATGAAGATGAATGTTTTAATGAGAGTTGTGATAATTCTGATTGCCTGATTCACAACATTTTTGAGCCGTTTATTTTGTTTACGCCATTTAGCACTGAAAAACCGATTCTGGATTATATCATAGAATATACAGGCAGAAACAATATCCTCACCGGTGAAACGTTCACACAGTTTCATTTTGCCCACAATTTGTCACAAGTGAATCTTATCGCCAATCCGGATCCGATTGTTTATACCATCAAAATCACTCCCGAAGCGGGGACGAATCAGAATGATATCATAATTAAGAATATCAGTGGGGCCAGCGGCCCTAATTGGAATGCAGGAAGCTGGGAGCTTTTAGTTACTGTAAACCAGAATGATATCTATGGCGGCTCATTTACTTATTTAACTCATTTTGATGTCGAGGCAGTAAATGGCTTCAAATCACAAACTTCATTCAAAGTTGACGTTGATTGCAAAGTTAACGGTGTTTCCTCAGCTTCAGATTCTTTTGTATATGAAATTGGCAGTGTGGTTATACCAGATACTACCTATGTCGCATCCGCCGTATACAAAGGTTATAATATTAGCCATGCGGCATCAAACGAGGTTGCCATCGTAGACCATAAAGGCATTTTGGGTTCCGTTTTTAATGTTAGTGATATTATTTTGAAATCCACTGTAAACCGTAATTTTAGTTTGACTGAACCGGGTACGATTTTTACGGATAACATTACGGTTTCGGATACGATTAAATTGCCGGATGGGTTATACTTTGGTACAGATGCAAAGATAATACTTGACGGGAAAGATTTGCTTATCCTTGATATTAATGAAACAGTAGATGTAAAGATTGACGGCAGAACATGGAAATTAACTGTTACTGACAGGGAGGGGGCGGCTGGTTCAATTACAAAAATTACATATAAACTGGAATTGGATAAAGGGGCTGCTACCTATTTAAACCTTTCAACTGCTGATTACCAAATGGCGTTAAGCGGAATCAAAACGGAGCTTGTCCCCGATGATTTCTATGATAATGACGGAGAACCGATTCTTAAAATTGAAAGCATAGCGACCGTCGATTCTAATAGTGTTGTCTCCGGTATTGCCCAAACTCCGCTTAGCAAGACAACATTTATTACCATATATAGTAATGGCGAACCGGTTAAGGATATTCATAATCCATATGCTTCGAGTTTTATCCTCAAAACCCCGATTGAATATTATGATGCAACAGGGAAAAAATTTGATATAAACGGTGATGCTGTCGGTCAGCTCAACGGGATTGTTCCATATAGCTATTACGGCGGCGCAATCGTACGATTTGCATTATCTGAATTTGGCAACAACCAAGATGAAGCAATTACGATGACTCTCACTGATAGTTATAACGGCGGCTACAATTCCAATCAGCTTCGTATCCATTCAGTACATCCGGGTTCAATCAGGCTTGAAAATGGCGATGTTGTTGCGCCAACAGGTACAAATCCTACATATATTTATGAACACGCTAGTATTGACGGCGGATACTTCACGGCAACCGTAGGTATTACCGGCATTCCCGGCGCGGCGAACCGTGTCGCTTCGATTATTTACAATAATCTTCCTTCCGGGGCAAAAAGCGTAGGAAATGCCTATATTGATTTTATTTTACAAGACAGCTCTTTACTTGCTTCAATCCCTGTTGGCTCCGTTGCGGTTGGCGTTTCGAACACAATTGGGTTAGGTTATACTTACAAAGGCCACAATGTAAGTTCCCGCGCAACAGGGCAGTTTATTTATGGCGGAAGGCAGGACTATGATGTTGGCGGAAGTAAAGCTGTCAGAAGAAAAACCCCGCTTAATGGAACAACGAATATCGGCAGTGGTTTTTATGCCGGCGATATCTTGACCTATTCCCTTGTAATCAAGAATACCGGCGAGTTAGCTCTTAATAATCTTACCGTTACGGATATTCTTACAAATGAAGCGGTAGTAAAAGAACCTGACGGCCCTTTTACGGTGAAATTGTACAAAGACAATATTACCGCAACTTTTCCTAATGACAATATCACCGCAACAGCGGTATTGCCTCCGGTTATTAAAAGCAGCAGCGGTGTCAGTATTTCGAAAGTAGCTGCTAACCCGCCGACAGAACCGCAGGATTACCAAATTGTACTGAATTTTGCCGATATTGTTGTCAGCGGGACTGAGGATTATATCAATGCAAACAGATTGGTTCTGCCTAAAGGCTGGACGATGGTAATTGAATACGATATTGAAATTTTAAAGACTGCGGCAGAAACCAGTACCGTCCGTAACAGTTTTACTGTCGGCGGCCCCGGTACCGGCCATCCCGGCTGGACTTTTTCCCATGAAGCAGGCGCGAAACCGATTCTTGGAAAAACCCCGGTGGTAAGTATTATTAAAACTGAAGCATTTGACTATCATGCAACGCTTAATCCCCAAGGAAAAACCTTTCCCAATGCCAGGACACTTCCTGACTTTGAGGCTGCCGGCCCGGGGGGGAACAAAACCTTGGAGTATACGCTTACCGGCACATATACACGAATGCTTGGTGACGGTAATGTAAGGGCACTGCGGATGCTTGAAATTTTGCCTGTTGAGATATGGAAGCTTGGTTCAACGCTAACCGTGACTGCACAGATTTTGGAAGGCCCGGCCTTGTCCCCTGCTACCGCTGATTACACAATAAACGCAAATTTTGGCACCCCTGCCGGCCCGGGTATTGCTTTGGGTATACCGACAGGTCATAGCGGAAGTGCTTCTTCCAATATCTACCTTACTGCAAGGAGGACCGATAATGCCCCAATACCAGAGGGGACGGAATTAGTCATGACGGTTAAGGTTGCCGGTATTGATCTTCCGGATAGTTTGTTTACCGAAGATGACCCGAACTTTGATGGTACCCGTACCGGTTTTCTTGACATCGAAAATAAGGCCCGCTTTACAGTTATGGAAAATATGGCAGCATACTTTGATGCTGTTTTAGTTGAAACGGGCAACCATTTGACTGGGGCTGCTTCGGAACTAGATAATCAAAAAGATGCTGCCGGTATTAATCATAAACTAAGGATATTGTTGTCAGATGAAGCGTTTATCGGATTGACCAAATCGGTCAATCGCGTAAGTGAAAACGGCGAATGGTGTTGCAACCCGCCATCATCTACATGCAGCCATATTCCCGTCTTGCTGACTGATTATGGCTATGGCGGCGGCGCCAATACTTATGAAAGAGTGGAATTTTCATTCAAGATTACCAATCATGGTAATGATGTGAAAGCGAATATATATGATTTGCTTCCCGAAGGCTTGCAGCTTGAAGGAAACATTAGTTGGGTAGCAACCAGGCAAGGTATTTTCATGGATGGCGGAACAATCCTCCGCGGCGGCGCTAATGGTTATACTGCTACTCCTGTTACTCCCGCATTCAATCAAAGGCAAAGGATATCTTTTGAATTTGACCTGATTGCCGAGGAACAATTTACCTTTACTTATACGGCACGAGTTACGACAAAAGCAACTGATTATGCGGCCTTGCTTGCGCAATATACATCATTTGTTCGTGATAATGAGGTGGTAGTTGCGATTCCGAATACCGAGGGGTTTCAGCCAATTAATGATCAACAAAATTTCTTTGAGCCGGGCGATAGTACCATCGGGCGTACAAACGCTGTAAGTGTAACCGGCAGCGATCAAACGGGCAAAGATTTATTATATGCAAAGGCCCCAATCACTTATGTGGAGGACAAAATCCGCCCCGGTATTGAAAAAGTGCTTAATGGCCCGTCCGGCAGCCGACTTCTTAATTCAGCCGAAAAAGAAACATGGACACTAACTGTCCATAATACTTCACGGGTACCAATGGATACGTTTACGGTTATGGATGTTTTGCCTGCCGGTTTGGAATATCAAGCAAATTCATATGTTGTGAATGCTCCAAGGCATTTACAGTTAACCTATGATTTCGATGTGGTACCACAATACAATACTCAAGGTGATACCTTGCTTATTTGGGCATTCACATATAACGCGGTTGGCAGTGCCCGGAGCGGTTTGACGAAAGCGGATGTTTCAAATTTCAAAATTACTTTCGATTCAAAACCGTCAGCAAATGCGGTACCGATACAATATACCAATGTTGCTTATGTCGTACCTGTGGCACAAGTATTTGACATGGTGGCAAGAAATGCCGGTTCAAGCGGCACTGTATATGGGACAGAAACATGGATTGGCATGGATGGCTATAGTAATACCTCGCATTTTAGCGGTTTCCATGCTGTCCGGGCTTCGGCGAATGTATCTTTCCACAATAGCAACCTGATTACATCGTACAAAACAGTTGCCGATAATGATGAATTTGCCAATGCTTTGCAATACGTTACGCTTGATATGGTAGGCGAAGAGATTAAATATACTCTTAATATTGAAAACTCTGCTACAACCCCGAAATTTAATTTCAGGATTATGGATATTTTACCGATGGTGGGTGATAAGGGTACATATACCTCTGAATATCGTGGTTCAATGTTCTCTGTTGTCGGCGTAAAAAATCTCCGCGTTGAGGCCGGCGCGGTTGGTTCTAGTATTTTTACAACGGTTCCGTCCAGTCAATATACTGTTTACTTTAGTAATAGCGGCCAGGCGGCGCGGGGCCAGTGGGATGCATCCAATGCCGTATGGAGTAACCCTGTCAATTCTGAAGATGCAAATGCTTTCCTGATCGTATTTAATGACAACTATGAATTGCCTGGCAAACAGAGGCTTAGAATTTCGTTTACATCCTCTGTAGATGATTCAACTGACGATTGGAAAAGCGGTGGTGTCGCATGGAACTCATTCGCTTACCAATTTAAGCTTGTCAAAACATCGCTAATCAACATAAGGGTTGAACCGGCGAAAGTCGGCGTAAGGGTGAAACCCGAAAACGGGCCTGATATTGTCGCGGTCCCTGAAAATACGCTGACGGTTACTAAGAGTTCGTCGCGCGGCGCCGGCGGCGGCCCCTTCCATTTCCGGTTGTTTGTCCAGAGCTCTGTTTTCAACCAAAGCAATGATACTTATACCATAACATGGATGCCATATCCCGGCGGCGGCGATTTTGCGCTTGGTACCGGTACACCGGATGGATGGAGCAAAGTATTCAACGGTTTGCCAAACGGTATATACAAAGTTTTAGAATACCCAAATGCGGCGATACGGGATGGCGATACAAATGGGACACAAAGCGGGCCGCCGGCAGGTACCGTTACTTTAACCTATAATAACAACACAAATTCTCCGGAATTTACCTTGATAGGCACCCCGGGTAATAATGCTGCCGGTTTAACAGTCCGTAACCGCGGGCCGAATCCTGACCCGGCCCCGAACCCGGCCGCGGAGTCTACCCCTGAACCGGAGCCGTCACCATCACCATCCGCATCCCCTGATCCAGACGATGATATTGAGCCGGAAGATGATCCTGGTTCACCGCCTGTACCACCGGCTCCGCCAACACCTACCCCGGATCCATCACCAACGCCGGCCCCGCCACCGCCACCACCGCCAAATCCACCGGTGGTCCCGAACCTTACTACGATGTCTTTCAATCCGGCAGAGTCATTGCTTGTCCTTGCAGATGGCAGCTTCCTTGTCCTGACAGATGAAGGCATTCCGTTAGGCAGATGGATATTGGGTGATGATTTTGTCTGGCTGTTTGATGAGGAGATACCGTTGGCATACTTGCCGCGGAGCGGTGATAACATTAATCTGTTATTTTATATAATGCTTGCGGTTTTGAATCTTGCCGGTATTGGATTGATTTTTGCCTATCCGATGTTTAAGTCAAGAATCAGAGGAGTGAGAAAGTGATTAAAAGGTTAATTAAAAGAAGCCCTGCGGGGCTTCTTTTAATATGAATCTCTTCATACTGTTATGTTGCCATTACTCTTCTGGTGAATTGCTCCGGATTTATCGCATGTTCAATCGCGGCATAAGTAGTAATGGCGCGATTATTGTATAATTTCATGAGATACTGATCCATACTGATCATTCCCTCCTGAGATGATGTCTGAATCACACCGTCAATCTGATGCGCTTTTGCTTCACGGATTAAGGTACGAATAGCGGAATTTGTATTCATAATCTCAAAAACCGGAGTCAGCCCGCCCGCGATGCTTGGAATTAATTTTTGTGACACCACTGATTTAAGCAACATTGCTAATTCAATCCTGATTTGCTGCTGTTGGTCTGCCGGAAATACGTCAATAATCCGGTCGATGGTATTAACAGCTCCAACTGTATGCAGGGTTGAAATAACCAAATGTCCTGTTTCGGCGGCGGTCATTGCCGTCCGGATGGTTTCATGGTCACGCATTTCGCCTAATAGGATGATATCAGGTGCCTGGCGCAAACAAGCACGAAGCGCGGTCATATATGAATTTGAGTCCACCTCAATTTCCCTTTGGCTAACAATACTTTTATTATCGCGGTGCAAAAATTCAATCGGATCCTCCAAAGTAATGATATGACAATTCCGCGCTTTGTTAATCTGGTCAATGATACAAGCAAGGGTAGTCGTTTTCCCGCTCCCGGCCGGGCCCGTAACCAAAACGATGCCATGACTTTCTTCGGCGATGCGCATGACTTCCTTGGGGATGCTCAATTCTTCAAAATGCGGAATATCGAAATGAATCAGACGAATCACGGCCGCCATAGAACTTCGCTGCCGATAAGCATTTACACGGAAACGCGAAAGCCCTTTAATTGAGACGGTGAAATCATCATCCCCGGTCTCAAGAAACCGCTCCATGCCCCTTTTCCCTGTTTCAAATAGTTGCGTAACGATTTCAGTCGATTTTTCAAGATTTAGGATATCATCATCTTGGGGAATGATTACGCCATCTATTTTGAAAATAATACGGCGGCCGGCACCGATAAAAATATCGGATGCCCCTTTCTCAACTGCTGATCTTAATAATTCATCCATTGTCATCATAGGCAAACCTTCTTTCTTCTAACATTATGAAAAATATTTCTTTAATATTTCTAAAAACCAGGCCACAAATCAAAACCTTCATCAAATACGACCCAATCGCCGGTATCCCTAATCTTCCACTCAAGAGCCTCATAAAAATCATCTGATACAGCTATTCTGACGTGCAGTTCTTTTTGTTCAGATACAGGTAGAGAAAAGCTGAAAACTTCCCCGAAAGCTTCCACTTCAATATTCACCCCATTTATAAAATATGGTATGTCATCCTGCGCTAGGATTTCTGAAACAATGCTTTCCGCAAGAGTATCAGCTTCATAATAAGCAATCACAGCTTGTTTCCAGACGTCTGTCATTTTTTTATCAGTCATAGCAGTCTGTAGTGTGATGACAGAAAATATCGTCAGGCTTAATACGGCAAAAACCAATAATATCGATGCGCTGCCTACGCCTATCCCACCTTTATTCATTCTTGCCCCTCTACTTTTCTCGTACTCGTTGTAAAAGACAATAATTCTTCTCCGGTTTTCTTTGTAACGGATATATCACCTATTCGGAGCGCAATGAAATCAGAGGAGATATAGCTGGATATTGACATTATGTAAACCGCTTTTTCTTCCTGGCAAACTCGCCACTCTTCATCATAATATACTTGAATCAAGGCATTTTCTTTAGTCCCGGTATAAATTCCCTCCAAAGTTGCGGCAATTTTTGCAGCATCGCCGGAGAATGCCTTAAAACATTCGGCCCCGCTTTCAGCGGTAATAATCGAGTTTTTTGTTTCATAATTACGGGTAGTGATGATATGCGCTTCGGAAATTATTTTCACACAGACGGCCGCACAAAAAGCAAACACAAGTATTACTATCATTTGCTCCATTAGGAATAAAATTGAACGTGAATGATTTTCCAAGCTATAAGATTCCTTTCTTGCCGCGAGGCGAAATCAGGAGACTCTCGTTATTTACCGATATCCGTAAAAGCCCCTGTTCCAATTGTTCCAAGCGGTAAGTTTCGGCTTTCATAATTGGAAAACCGTCGCCTAATGACAATGGATACCCTTTTTCAAAAAACATTTCCCGTATCCAGCCATCGTAATGATAAATCATGGTAAAAAAAGTAATTCCGTCAAATTCCGATTCAATACAAAGAGCCGGAAAATCATGAAAATCAGTAAGATAGACTTTGTTTATTTCGTCACCGTTTTTGACCTTTGTCCAGATAAAAGAAAGCGCAATCTGCTCATCGGCTTTTTTTTGGGTCAGGTTTATAATGTTTTTGTAGCCGGTGCCGCTAAGACTCAAGACAATTAGTACCGAAAAAATGAACATACAAAAAATAAACAACACAAAGATAACATCAGTTTTCCGCTTACGGCCAAAATTCATTCCAAAATTCCTAACCCTTTCACCACCGTACTTTTTATTTCAGTGGGATTATCTCTATATCCGGCATGATATTACTGGCAAAAATATTATAACGAACTTCATATTTCGTTCTGTCAATGCGTACCCCATAATTTTCTTCAATATAAGTAATGTCACCCGGATAACTACCTTCAAGTGCGTAACATGTAATTACGGCACGTTCAATGCTTTCCCGGAGAACGCGGATACCTTCGCTCCGGCTTGCGCGGTCTGTTACGGAAAGCCCATACATGACCATCAAAATCATACCTAATGTAAAAGCAATCGGTAGAAAATAAGATAGAAATATCGGTTTTTTGAAGACATTTTTGTTCATATTCTTTAACCAATCGAAGTCATAATACTCATTAGCGGCAACATTACAGATAAAAGGACAATCCCAATTAGTATTGATGAAATAATAACCAGTGTCGGCTCCAGCCGGGAGATAATTTTGTCAATTTTGTCCTGCAAGCGGCGTTCTTTTCGTTCAACTATTTGTTCCATTACAGCATCTGCCATCCCGCCGCGGGCACCCAACATCAACATCTTATTGTCACGCGATGAAATAAGCCCCGTCCGGTAAATTGATTCAAACAAAGTATTGCCTTCATTCAAAAGCTTTTGGCATTCTTTGTGTTTTGTGTCCACGTTTTTGGACCCGCCGCTGACTGCCGCCGCCATTAGCACCGCATCTTCAGTATCAAGCCCGCTTGCGGTAGTAAGTGCCAGAGCTGACATAAATCTGACCGTTGAGATATCGCCCATAAGCCCGCGATGGCCGAAACTTTTTCTGATTGCGCCAACAAAAGCATTTCTTATTGATGGCATTATCCAAAGAATGAGTGCAAAACCAACAATCGTTCCAAGCACGATTATTAAAACCAGCGAGATTCCGTTTAACCACGAACCAAATCTCATAAATCCGGCGGCGAGTGCATTCATTTGCACCCCCATCCGGTTAAAAGTCTCATTAAACATCGGCAATACCCGGATAATCAGAATGAGCATGATTGATACCATCATGATTAAGACAATTAATGGGTAAAAAACGGCATTTTTGACTGATACTTCGATGCGGTCCTGCCGGTCATAAAAATCAGCAAGTGCTTTAAATGTCGAAGTCATATGCCCGGTTTTTTCACCAAGGGCAATCATATTCACCATATAAGCCGGGAAACAGCCCGTCTGATGTAAAGACTCAGACATCATTGAGCCGGCATCCAGAGCGGTAAGGATGCTGGCCATCAACGCTTTCCCATCTTCGGATGCTTCGTATTCACCTAGCATCATGACACTCTCGGCCGGCGCTGCCCCTGCTTCAATCAGCATGTACATTTCACGGCAAAACATTGCAATATAAGAATTTTCCAGCGCTTTTTTTTTCATGACACACCCTTTTCACAATAATAAATAGCCTAATTTCAGCTAAAATAAAAACTTCACATCATAATTACTTCCATCCCCGATAAACTGCTCAAGGGAATTGGTGTCATCAAGCAAGCTTGATGCGAAAGTCGGATCCATCAATATCCATTTTGAGCCGTCAAAGAAAATCACGCCGTCTACCCAGCCTGATTCCTTTGTATAAACATTAATCCATGCGTGATAAACAGTTCCGACATATCCGAAAACCAGCTTCGTAGGAATCCCTTGGCTGCGAAGCATTGCCGCCATCAGCACGGCATAATCAAAACAAATACCGGTACCGTTTTTCATGACACTGTCAATATCGGGAACATAACCCGCTTTGACACTTTTTGCAAATTCCATGTCATACGTAATATTTTCAGTGACATACTTGTATACCGCAGCGATTTTTTCCAACTCTTCCGGCTTACCTTTGGTTAAATCCCAAGCATGCTTAATTGCGGCATTATTTTCGTTATAATTGACATAATAATTTGGCCGGATAAACGGCGTGAACTCATCGACTAGTTCAACTTTAATTGATTCAGTTAAAACAGTAGTATACGCACCGTTTCCGGCTCCCTGGAAAACCTCAATCATATAATCGCCGCTGCCTTCGGAGAGCGGATAAATACCAAAATCACCATCTGCCCTTTGGACATATAAGTGGTTTCCACCGGCAGGGAACGTTAACCTCACGCGCAAATCCCGGTTTGTTTCTTCCAAAAATTTGATCATAATATATCCATCACTGCTATTGGAAAAATCAAGCAGAACTTTATCATTTTCAGAGATATTTGTTCCGGAAGCGTTTGCTTCAGGTATCTCAAATCTAACCGGTTCACGCTCCGGTTCCGGTTCCGGTACAATAATAGTTCCCGGCGCAGTAGGGACATCTTCAGCCTCAAGGGGAGGGGAAGGAGTAGTTTCGCTGATTGCAACATCAACCGGTGCAGGAGTTTCAACTGATGTATCCCGGGGAATTTCCTGCGGACTATCTGAGCAACCGGACAGCACTATAATAAGTATAAAAAGAATAATTGAAAAAAACTTTTTCATAGTAAAAATTATATCATATATTATGGGGAAATGGAAGCTTTTCGGCGAGAAAAGTCCGGAAATATACTTGTTTTTTCATTCATTTCATGATAAACTAGCAAATAAATTGAACAGTGTCGTTGTTTTTCGTATATTAAATTTCCCGGAAGGAGAAAATTGTGAGAAAAAAATGGACTATTGCACTAATATTATCTGTCTGCCTAGTGCTTATACTTACGTCATGTGGTAAAAACGAACCCGAAGTAATAGAAAATCCGCCTCAGGAGCAGATCGAAGCACCAGTTGTTGTTGACCCGGAACCCGACCCGGAGCCCACGCCGGAGCCGGAACCCGTTTCTACTTTTGATATTGAAACAGACAGACATGATGCAATTTATAATCATAACTTGATTAAAGCAATTTATTTGGGAATGACTAGAACAGAGCTTGAAAATTCATTCGCTCCTTTAGATGAAAGCCAGCATGGCTACATACCCTACGATGACCACAATTTTTTTATTGAGTACTGGGGTAATGATACCGTAAAAGTGATTATCATATATGAAAGAGATATCTGGGAAACCTTTAACGGCATTACTTATGGCTCGGCGGCGGCCCAAATTATTGCTTCTTATGGCGAACCGCTTGCTATTGAAGATGGTTTATATTCTTATTATACTTATAAAAATGAGATTTTGAGCGAAGCGCCTTCGCTGGCTGAAGTCGATGTCAATTATCTATATTCGATTGGTTTCATTATTGCAGATGATATCGTCCAAGGTATTACGCTAAACCGTTTTTAATTTTATTCATAAATTTGTTTGGCAAATATCACAAAGCGGCTGTTTGAAGTACTATTTTCACATGTCGCCAGAATTAGATATTGATCATTAATATCAAAATCAATTTTTGTATCATATAATGCCCGCTTCAAAATCTGTTCTTTATATATTTTAAAGTTGTGTTCCGTATTGTCAAAGCCCTTTGCAGTAGAAAAATGGGTATAGCGGTGAAACTGGAAATCATCTTTCTTTATATTGCGGGCATCATATTTGATTGCTGCGAAGATTTGATAGATGCCATTGTCATACAAGGTATCATAATTAATAATTTGATTTTTTTCCCAGAAATCTTGATCTTCATACAATGTCAAATCGTGAAAAATCAAACCTCTTCTTCTTATGTTATGCCCGAAAATAATTTGAATTTGGTTTTTCGGTGCTATTTCACAGCGGCTATCAAGATAAGGAAGGCCGATTTCATCCCTAACATCATCAAAATTAACCCGGTCATAATATAAAGGATCTTCCTTGTTTTGCATAACAGGATAGTTAATCCGCGTATTGGCAATACTGACCCAACCAACGAGATCATTATTTTTGCTGTGCAAATAACGGAATCGCGCGGCAATTTCAAAAACCCGCGGAGTAGTTTCCGCTTCACGCTTAACTTCTGCATCCATACCCGGTTCGGGTTCGGCCGTCCATATTGTCACGCTTCCGTCTGCCTCATTTAATCCGTCCGGTGCGGAATAATTCAGGGGCTGGTGCCCATCCGGTTCTGCAAGCTCTCTTCTAAGTTCGGCAATTTTGGCTTCTGCTTTACTTGCATCATAATAATAAATCGCCAAAGATATCACCGAATAAAGAAAACCTAATGAAAATAAAACAAGAAAAAAAACTTTGGCCATTTTTAAGTGTTTCATACAACCAATATAGCGGATTTACTTAAAAAATACTAGTCATTATTAATGTTTAGTGATATAATCAAATAGGCCGCAGTTGTGGGAATTTTGTGTAAAAAGGAGACCAAAGCGTGAATATTACTCAAATATTCAGCATTATCGTTAGTGCCGTTATTTTTGTTACGGTCATCCGCGCCCTTACAAAACAAAAACTAAATGAAGCCAATTCCGTTTTATGGCTGATAATCGCAGTCTTGACTTTTATTGTCGGTATATTTCCCAAAATAATTGACCGGATTGCTTTTGCGTTATATATTTATTATCCGCCGACTCTTTTATTTATCGGCGTATCGGTCATGCTTTTATTGATTACCTTTAAAAGCTCGATGGATATTTCCCGCTTGGATGCGAGAGTTACAGAGCTGGCGATATCATATTCAATCACGAATGAAGAAAATCGTCAGCTTAAGCAAAAGCTTAAAGAATTCGAACAAATTGGACAGGAAAAATCGGGACAAACTTCCGAGAATACTGAGAATGGAGTTTTCGTATGAGAATATTGATTACCGGTTCAGGTGCTTTCCGGGAAGCTTTAATTGACCGCTTGAAAAGAGAAAAAAACGAAATTTATACGATTGGCACTCAAGCTGCCGGCAGCAAAACATACCATTACGATTTCAAATATTCTGATCGAAAAATCAAGCACATCATCGCTGGGATAATGCCGGAAGTCATCGTTTTCCTCGGTGCCCAGGATGAAGAGTTTGCTGTCGATTGGAGCCAGGAACAGGCGATGGATTATTTGGCCGGTTTGTCAAATGTCTTAATCTCGGCACAGCAGTTGGGTATTGGCCGCTTTGTATATATTTCATCAACACAGATTTATGGAATGGGCTGGTGTTCGCGCCTTTCCGAACAAAGTGAAAAGAAACCCCAGGATACCCGGAGCTTAGTGCTTAGCGAGGGTGAGTCGCTCTGCTTAAATTATACGGCAATGAGCAAAATGGAGAGTGTCGTTTTGCGGATGACCGAGATTTATGGTTTAGCTTCCCCTTTTGATTTTAGCAGCCGGTTATTTCTTGAAGCAACGATAGCGGAAAATCTGGAAAACTTCCATCCGCCCGTTGATATGATTTTTAACCCTTTATATTTATCTGATGCGGTTGATGCTGTTTTTAAAGCCCTGGCACCAGGTAAAGCAGGCGGAGTTTTTAATGTCTGCGGCGGCCAGGTAATGCTTTCTGAATTTTACCGGGTTATTTCAACGCTGGTTAAAGAAAAATCCCTGGATGAAGAAGCGCTGGAAAAATTAGAGGGCACTGAACTAATTGTGCCAAAAGACAGCGGTGAGATTGAAGAAATATCAATTGCCGATTTATTAAAACCGGACGAAAGTGCGGGTTCGCATAGTAGCAATATCATTGTTGAGCGGACTTATGACGGCACCGAATTTTCGGAAGCTTATGGTTACCGCTCAATTATTGATGTAAATGTTGGTTTAAAGCGGACTTATGGCAATATGAAAAGGCGGCTTGAAAAAGTTGTTAAAACAAAAACCGGAAAAAAGAAAAAACTGGCTTTCCTTGCACCGTTATTTCCATACTTAGAAACATTATTTGCCTTTACGGTATTCGCCCTTTTACATTATTATGTTCCGGATAATATCCCGCCGCTGGCAAATTTTGATTTCCTAACGCTAATGATAGTTTTAATCGGAATTACCTTAGGGGGTATCCAGCCGGTGCTTGCGGTGATGTTATGCGGTATTTTTTTATTCGTCTTGCGGATGCAGGATGGGCGGGCTTTTCTCGATGCAATTCTCGATATGCGGATTATCATCAAGATTTTGAACTTGCTTATTATCGCCACTATCTGTGGTTATGCCCGCGATTATATGCGTTCGGTGATGTATGAAAAAAATCTGGAAGTTGATGACCTAAATAATGAATTAGTGACAATATACAAAATAAACGCCGCTAATACCGAAATTAAGCAAAAGCTGGATGAGCGGCTTGCCGGTTATGATGACAGTCTTGCGAAGATGTTTTTAATTACCGACCGTCTCAATGCTTTAAGCCCGGAAAAGGTCTTCTTTGAAGCGGTTGATACCGTTTCGGATTTGATGCAATGTTATGATGTCAGTATTTATGCGGTTACAGGAACCGACTTCAAGATGTGCCGCTTGCTTGCCCGGACACCAAGCAGTGACCGGACGTACAAAATCAGTGTCTCCCTGGATGAATTAGGTGAGTTGAAAGATGTTGTCAGCCGTGATGAGGTATTTGTCAATCGTGGTATGCAAACGGATTTGCCGATGCTGGCAGCACCGGTATTTTTTGATCATGAGCTGGTTTCGGTTATTATGTTGTGGGATTTGCCGTTTGAGAATCTGTCTCTTTATCATGTCAACCGCTTTATGACCCTGAGCCGTTTGATTGCTTCAAGCCTCGGGCGGGCTTATGCCTATACCAAGGATATCCGGGAACTTGCTTATGTACCGGGAACCGAAATCCTATTATTTGATGCTTTTATGGAAAAATTGCGGATTTATAAAGAAGCGTTAGTGAAAGAAGCGATGCAATTTAAAACCATCGTTGTTTCACCGGCAAAATCCCGGCGTAATATTAGCAATGCTGAATTGTCTGCGAAATTGCGGCCTTTACTCCGGGCGAATGATTATATCGGTGAAAACCGGGATGACCAGGATTCATTATATGTTTTGCTTTCTAATACAGACAAAGATAATATCGGCATAGTTATCGACCGTTTAGGCGGGGTTGGCCTGACCGGCCGGGAGATTATCTTATGACCGCAGTAATCATTATTTTGAGTATTAATACAAATATTGCCCTCTTTTTCTTAATTAAGGGGTTTGTAACTTCGTCCCCGGATTTAAAAATTATGGGGATAGTGATGTTCCTTACCCCGCCGGTGGGGGTGGTTTGTTATATCGGGCAGTATTTTATCCGTCGTTTTTCCCGGAAGCCAAAGGAAATAGCCCTTGACGAGGTAGGTTTTGACAAAACCCGCCGTGAACGGGTTAGTGAGCCTGATATTGAAGCGGAAATGCAAGCGGTCCCATTAGAAGAATTGTTTCTGATTTCCGCTGATGCAGATAAACGAAAAGGGATTTTGACCGAATTGAAAAAAGAATCGGCGATTAATTACGGGGCTGTATCCAAAGCACTTGACAATGATGACCCGGAATCATCCCATTATGCGGCGGCGGCTTTGGCAAACGCCAAAGCGGAATTTGAAAATGAATTACGTGATTATGATAACCGTTATACCCATGAACGGGACAATGAAACCCTTTGCCGCGAGTATGCAGGCCGGGTCCGTGATTTCCTTGCCAGCGGGATTTTAACCGGGGTTGAGCTTACGCGTTATCATTATCTGAATATGAATTTGCTGATGTCAATTAAGCAGTTTAATAAACCGCTTTTTCCGGAAGATTATGATTATATTGTGAAATCAGCATTTTATAACCGGGAATACGGCATCGCCGAAACGTGGGCGCTGGAAGGGCATCAGCTTAAATCTATGGAAGCAAGTTACTTGAATTTACTTAAAGTGTATTATGATACCGGCCGTTTTTCAGACTTTTTTGCTATTATGGATAGTCTTAAAAAGTCTGATGTAGAGTTGAGTGAGGAAGGGTTGAATATGGTGCGGTTTTTTGTCCGTCCTAAGGGTATATAATGCAAACTAGTGTTTTTCTTTTTAACTTACCGATGTATTTATTGATTTGCACAGCGTATTTTTTAGTATTTGTTGCAGTCCCCTTCTGGTTGCGCGGATATCGGTTTCGCGAAAGCAATACGGCCCCCAAAATTTTAAGCACCTTACTTTTTTCCAATATAACGGTAATTTTTACGGTTTATATTTTGTCCGCTTTGGGTATATATTATCGTTTCACTTTGATTCTTACCCTTTTACTTATTTGCTTTGCTTATCGTTATGTCCATAATCCCAGCAGCCGCGGGGCTTTAATCACTAGTTTTCTTTATCATCTCAAAAATATCGCCGACAGTGTAGAACTTCCCCGCGTAATGCTGAAAAACTTTTTTGTTTCATTACGCACTGGAATTATTTTAATAATCAAGAAAATAAAAAATCCGCCGGCATTTATAATAACATGCGTTATTTTCGGTTACAGGATTTATCTGACTAGTTATCATTCGCTTAATAATTTGTTTTTCGGTACTTCGGATATGTATGTCCACACCGAGTGGATTAAATATATGCAAAGAAATGACCCGTTTCACGGCGGGGTTTACCCGCTTGGTTTCCATTCAATCGTTATTAGCTTAGCTGATATATTTGGTTTTAATCCGGTTACGGTGGTCAGGATGCTTGGGGCGATTATCGGGTTTTTGATATTTTATTCGCTTTACTTTTTGCTCCGGCGGACGATGCGTTCATATTTTGCGGTCAATTTGGTATTATTTTTGTTTGTTGTTGTTGAGATATTCCCCAATTGGGCGACCGAGCGGCATTTCCTCGGTTTACCCCAGGAGTATGCCACCATCTTTTTGTATCCGGCCGCTTTTTATTTATGGTCTTATTTGCGGGAAGTCCGGACTTTATCAAAACAGGGGGCGATTACTAATGCTTCAATTTTCTTTGAATCCTACGATTTGGTTGATATTGATGGGATAAAGAAAAAGCATCGTTGGTTTGTAATGGCCTATGGCTCACCTAAGTGGTATCTGGTTCATTTTGTGGTTGCGGTCAGCCTTACCTTGCTGATTCATCCTTTTGTTACGATTATTGCTTTGCTGTTTAGCGCAGCAATTTTCATAAGCCATCTTGCCTACCTTAATTGGGCGGCCTTTATCCGGCTGGCAGCGGCCGTGGTGATTGGTTCGGTGATAGCGCTTCTTCCAATGGGGATAGGGCTTTTGCAAGGGATTCCGCTGCATGGTTCATTTGCCTGGGCGACCCAGGTGATGGCCGGTTCTATGGGGGCTAACTATATGGCCGCAGTAAATGAAGCGGCGGCAGCGGCAGAAGAGTTCACCCCGGTGACGGGCTTTTTTGAATATATTTATTGGAATCTGCGTTGGAGCGGCCAATTTGAGAAATTTGGCGACTTGGATTTGTTATGGTTGATTCCGGCATTGCTGATAATGATTCTGGGGATAGCTTTTGCCTTTATTCCTTACAAGAAACGGCCGCACAGTGAGTATTTTGCCGCTTTTTCGTTAAATTCGCTATTACTTCTCATTTTATATATACTGGCTTATTTACGGATTTTTTCATTAATTGAGGACAGCCGTTTATATAGCTTTTTTATTTATTCATTACCCTTAGCGCTGGCGGTTCTTCCGGAATTAATTCATACACTTTTTTATGATGATAATGGGGGGAAATTCATCAAACTTAAGAAAGCTGTTTATTTATGTATAGTTGTTTTAGTTTTTGCCGGCGGCGGAAGTCTGATTTTCAAAGAATATGGCTTTAACCGTTTGCAACGGGTCGCAATGATGCAATATAACAGCTCGGTTAAAATTTATTATCAAATAAATAGTGAGTTCCCCCGCGATTCATGGGTTATTGTATCCTCGTTTGTTGAATATCCGCAAACATTATTTGAGGGATATCATTATGGGATGTCTGACTTTATCTTTGACCTTGAAGACCCTTTAGCTGACGAACCCTTGAAGTTTGATGCCGAAAATCTATTTATTTTTATAGTGAAAAGGGCTAACCTATATGGTTCCCGCAGCAGTCTCGTGCGTTTGGGCGAAGATGTTGACCTTCCGGTCTTTGACCCGGTTTGGGCGGCGGTTGACCTTGCGGTAGAAGCGGAGGGGCATAATAATTATTCAATTTATTCAAATTTGTATTTAAACGGCGTTCTACAGGCAAAAGCTTATGCTTGGGTGCAAGCTTACCAAAAAATATTTCCGGTTGAGATGACGAAATATTATGAAGATGATTTCTTGCTGGTTTATCGTTTGCACCAAAATATATATGCTTTAAATGACTTACGGCTTTATTAAAGTATAATGAGTTTGTCTAAGATGCCTTAAAAGTTTGCGGGCATGGAGGCTGGTATGCCAACAAGAAGATTTAAATCAGCGGCCTACTTAGAGGCTGAACCGGAGGCTAAGATTTTAGTTTGTATTCCGGCTTATAATGAATCGGCGACGATAATGGATATTATTTGCGGAGTTGAAGCCATAATCCCGGCGAATTTTGACCTATTGATAATTGATGATGGCTCTGATGATATGACCGGGGCGATTTGCCGGATGAAAGGTGTAAAAGTTATCGGGCACCCTTTTAATATGGGTTATGGTGCCGCTCTAAAAACAGCATATAAATATGCGGTAATAAATAATTATGATTTTGTGATTCAACTTGATGCTGACGGACAGCATGATGTTTCCAATATTATACCATTGTATGAGCGGCTGAATGCTGATGATGTTCCGGATATAGTGATTGGCTCACGCTTTCTTCCCGGGGCGGGAAGTTTTGAGATACCGGTATATAAAAAGGTGGTTATCAATTTTTTCCGCCTGTTAATCCGGATGGTTTGCAAAATAAAGATTACTGACCCGACGTCGGGGCTTCAGGGTATCAGGCTCAATGCTTTTTCTCATTATGCCTGTTTCAACAAATTTGCGATTGATTATCCGGATGCTAATATGATTGTCCAAATGGCGATGAAAGGTTATGTTATCTGTGAAATACCGGCAGTTATGCATTCGCGCAATTTTGGTGAAAGTATGCATTCCGGTTTTGTTGAACCGGCGATGTATATTATCAAGATGATACTTTCGGTCTTTATTGTGAGTTTTAGGGAAATTAAACGGAAACCAAAGATATACTACCGCCGGCCCAAAAAATAAGGAGTACAGTATGAAAGATAAATCTTTCATAATCTTGATTTATATGCCTGCTTGGGCAGGCAGATGGGAGTTAAATGCTTAAAATACGCGATTTTATTGTCATCTTTGCTTTGTGTATGACCTTGCTTTTATTTTTCCTTGCTTTTACGCCCTATACGTATAGCAGTTATTTTAGTATGAGTGAAAGGGAGATCATCACAAAAATTGAAAAGCAAGACCTTGGCATAAGCAACCGTTCGATTGCGATTATTAACAGTTCTAATGAGGATATTAGAAATGTTATCACTAGTACCCTTGGATGGATGCAAATAAATCATGTGGTTTATGATACAATCGCCGAGATGGATAACGAGGAAACGTTGGTAATTACTAGCTCTATAATCAATGCTGATGATATTTCAATGATTAAAGATTTTCTTAGTACCGGCGGAAACGTTATCTTTGCCGCGAAACTTGATTTCGTTTTGGGACTTGATTTTGCAAATGATGAGTTGTTTGAGCTGCTTGGAATTAAAACACAGACACCGGATTATGAGGTTGCCGGTTTTACGATTTATGATGGGATAATCTTAAGCGGCCTTACTCATGTCCCTGAATATAGTTTTGTTAGTAATGGATTAGAATTGCATGGCCATGCCAAGATTTTTGCCAATGGTTATAGCCCGGCTCTTGCCGCTGAAATAGAGGAAGACCCTGTCCGGGCTGAATATCCGGATATAACCCCCTTGATATGGCGTACTATTTATGAAAACGGGCAGGTATTTGCAATTAATGCCCCGTTCCTTTCCGAAACCTCCGGTGCGGGAGTCCTTGCGGGAGTCCTTGCGTTATGTTATGATGATTTGCTTTATCCCGTCGTTGGAACAAAGACGGTTGCCCTGGAGAACTTTCCTTATATCCGTGACATTTATTATCCGGTTAATGCCCGGACGACTTTTGCTTATACCCGTGATATCATTTGGCCGGGTCTGTTATCAACGGCGAAAAATATGGATCTGACATATACATGTTATACGAACGGTGATTTTTATCAAAGTACAGAAGCCGAGATTTCGCTCCAGTTTATTTTGGAAGAACTTAGTCATTTGAACTATGGAGAATTAGCTTATGGATCAGCGGGACTGGGCAGGTACGAGGCAGATATGCAGTATCTGAATGAACACTTTTATGGTATCAAGATTAATAGTTTGATAAACCCAACCGGTATTTATGGCACCAATATCACTGCGGTTAGTAATACGGATAAATTCGAAGGATTCACCTGGCAAAATGACAAAGCTGTCACTTTGCCGGTTACCGGAAGCGGTAATGATGTGAATGAAAGCACTTTTGCATTTGAGAGTTATATCACCGCTTTTGGTTTTGCCATGCATCACATTGATATGGAGCCGGTTTTTCTTGAAGAAAATACAGCGAATCTTTATATGCGTGATGTCAGTGCAAAATTGTATGATTTGTTTCAGCGGCGTGATTATCTTGAAGCTGCCTCGGCTCTTATTGCATCACAGCGGGTCAAAGATTATTTGAATTTGAATATGGCTGTCACTTATCAGGAGAATGGAATTGATGCGGTACTGAACGGACATCGTGATGCGGTCAAATTTATCCTGCGGACAACAAAGGATATTAACGAACGCAGAAGTTCCGGGATAACGATTCAAAAGATTTATGAAGGCGTTTATCTGCTTACGGTTGAAAGTGAGAGTTTTTCGATAGTTTTAGAATGAAGAAATAAAAGCCATTCTTTAAGATTTATTAAGCATGGAGGTAGCATGAAAATATGTATGATGATTGAAGGTGCATACCCATATTTGCGCGGGGGTGTTTCCAGTTGGGTAAATGATATCATTACCAAGATGCCGGAGCATGAGTTTGTTATTCAAACGATTGGTGCTTTTACTGCTGATGCCGGAAAATTTCTTTGTTCGATTCCGGATAATGTGGTTGAAATATCGGAAGCTTTCCTTGACGGCGGTGATACCGACAGCAAAAAAGGGCGTAAGCGCTTAAGTAAAAAGGAATATGAGGCTGTCCGTTCGCTTTTATTTGGCGCTGATGACCGGTGGGAAGATATTTTTGATATGTTCCAAAAGAACCCGATTTCTTTGCATAACTTGCTGATGGGGCCGGATTTTTTTAAAGCGGCAAGGGAATATTATGATGCAAATTATAGCCGGGTCGCTTTTTCCGATTTTCTTTGGACCTGCCGTTCAATGTACCTCCCGATTTTTACAGTCCTCAAATGCAAATTTCCGGAAGCAGATGTTTATCATGCAATCGCGACCGGTTATGCCGGGGTGACGGCAACCTGTGCCGGATATATTTATAACAAACCGGTTATCTTAACCGAACATGGTATTTATACGCGGGAACGGGAAGAAGAGATAATCCGGGCGAAATGGACAAAAGGAATTTATAAAGACCTTTGGATTGACCATTTTTACCGTCTTTCTACTTGTATTTACAATCGTGCCGATTATATTTATTCACTTTTTAAACGGGCGCGGGATACGCAAATCGAGCTTGGTTGTAGTGAAGAAAATACCGAAGTTATTCATAATGGCATTCGTTATGAAGGAATGCAGAATATCCCGGTAAAAGATGAAAAAGATACTAATATCAATATTGGCGCCGTGGTACGTGTCGTCCCGATTAAAGATATAAAAACAATGATTAGTGCTTTCCATCATGCCCGTGAAACGGTAGATAATATTCGTCTATATATCATGGGCGGAACCAATGAAGATGAAGAATATTATCAGGAGTGCCTTGATTTAGTTGAAATGCTGGGGACCGAAGGTGTTACCTTTACCGGTCACATCAATGTAAAGGATCATATCGGCAAAATGGATATTATCCTGCTTACCAGTATCAGCGAAGGGCAGCCGCTTAGTATTCTGGAGGGGATGGCCGCCGGCAAAGCTTGTATTTCTACACGTGTTGGCGACTGCTTTGATATGTTATATGCTGATGATCCGGATAAAAGCGCCGGAATCGTCGTGCCGGTTATGTCAGTGGGCAAATTAGCTGAAGCTATGGTGACTTTGGCTGTTGATGACAAACTACGCAAAAAGATGGGTGAAAATGGACAGGCAATTGTCCTTGAATCCTATCAGGATACGATGATGATTGATAAATACCGCAAGGTATATCAGCAGGCAAAAAGTTGTGTGAAGAAAGCAAAAGCATATCGATAATAAGGAGCAAAAAAATGGCAGGAATAGGTTTTGAACTGAAAAAAATATTCAAGGAGCGCAGTATCGTCAGTATGTTTCGCGGTGCTATTTATTCTACTTTCGTGACAATTGGCCCGATGCTGATTATAATGGTTTTTTATCTGGCTCTGTTATTGCTGATGGGTTATCGTAATGTCAGCTTTGAAGAAAGGGATTTGCTGGTTTCGATTATCCTTTATACCTTTATTTTCTCATTGATTTTAACCAGCCCTTTGGGAGCGGCGGTTTCCCGTTTTATCGCCGACAAGATATTCGAGGAACGGTTTGATGATATACTGGCTGGTTTTTATGCCGGCCTGCTCACAAATGTGATTATTGCCGGTTCGGTCTCAATTCCTTTTATCGTGATTACGATTAGCCGGGGAAATGTTGACCCGCTTTTAATGGTACTAGCCGGTGCTTTATTTATGGCTCTGGTATTTGTCTTCTACGAAATGACCTTTATATCGGCACTCAAAGATTATCATTCAATTACGATGGCTTATCTGATTGGAATGGGGATAACCTTGATTGTTGCAACCGTTTTATTCTATGTCTTTCATGTGGAATTTCTCATTTCAGTCCTCGGGGGGATGGCCTTAGGGTTTACGTTAATTGCAATGAATCTTTTTGCGCAAATTCTACGGTACTTTACCACCAATAGCCATAACTACCGTGCTTTCCTGCAAATTTTATGGAAATACCGGCTTTTATTTATTGGAAATTTATTTTATGTCTTTGGTTTATATATCCACAACTTTGTTTTTTGGTTTAACCCATCTCTACGGATTGTCGTCGCCGATACTTTCCGCTCGGCGCCGGTTTATGATACCGCAACCTTTCTAGCAATGCTGACTAATATTTCGGTGACGGTTATTTTTACCGTGCGGGTCGAGATAAAATTCCATGAAAAATACCAAATCTTCTGTCAGCAAATATTAGGCGGGATTGGTGAAGATATTGAAATGGCAAAGAAAAATATGTTTATGGTACTTCGCAATGAAATCGTTTTTCTGGTGCAAATTCAAACGATTATTTCAGCGATTTTCTTTATGCTTTTATCATTATTTGCCCCTTTCCTTGGCTTCGGGGGTATGGTAATGGTAATTTATCCGGCGGTGGCAGCAGGCTTTTTCGTACTATTTATGATGTATTGTACGATGGTTTTCTTGTTTTATTACGACGACCAAACCGGAGCCTTGATTACTTCGGTGATATTTTTCAGTGTTACACTAACCGCCGCATTGCTGCTTAGCAATTCGTCGCCAAATTATTATGGTTTAGCCTTATTTGCCGGGGGAATGGTAAGTTTATTCTTTGCGCTTTTCCGCTTAAGATATGTCGAGCGGACGATTGACCGGCGAATCTTTTGCCGGGGTAAGCTGTTGAATGTATCAGGGGAGTAAAGCGAAGAGTTTATCTAAATTTGTGTCAATAAGAACGCAAACAAAGAAAATCTAAAGCTTCATACGGGAAGAATGATATTATATATTATTCTTCTGTGTATTGCATTACATCAGCGGCGATATAATAGTAGGTCTGCCCGGATTCAAGATAACTGCTGTAGATACCGGTGATTTCAATTTCGGTCATGTCCGGCGGAAAATCCCCGGGGAAAATATAATCATCACCGAGGATGAACTCAAGCCCTTGCTGGCAGCAGGAATCAGCATCTTCAATTAAAACGAAATGATAATAGTCATCAGTTACATCATAATAAGCGGCAAAGTAACTTCCTTTTAAGCGAATCGACTTTCCGAGGTAGGATTCGGGATTGCTGGTGATATTATTGACTTCAGCAAAAATCATTGTTCTGCTCATAATTGATAAGTCAATATCAACTTCGCGTGCTGATTTTGAGTTATTACCAGTTGTGGAATCAAACACTTCTTTAGCTTCTTCGTTACGATTCTCATTATGGTTATCGTTACCGCAGCCAGTGATTGGCTGAACCGCAAATGGTATGATTACCAGACATAATATTAAGAATTTTAAAATCGTTTTTTTCATATGAATTTCTTTCCTATATTTGCGAATTAAGTATATCCTTTAAGGAGAAAACTATGTTTTCTCTCAAAATGGCCGCCGCCGGGCGGCTATTTCTTATCCTCTACTTATTATTTTTCCAACAAGACTAAACAATAAAAATCCGGCAATATCAACAGCAACAATTGTTGAGCCAACCGGTGTACCGGCCAGAATCGAAATCAGAATCCCTAAGGCCGCACAAATAACCGAAACAAATACCGAGCAAATCGTAACGGCGCGGAAGCTTTTAAAGACCCGCATTGCCGAAAGGGCGGGAAAGATAACTAATGCTGAAATCAACAGGGCACCAACTAAATTCATTGCAACAACAATAACGATCGCGATAGTCGTCGCCAGAATTAGATTATAAGCTTTAGATTTTACACCGGTAGCAGTCATAAAATCCTCATCAAAGGTAATTGCGAAGATTTTGTGATAAAAAACTAAAAATACGACCACAACTAAAGCAGACAAAATCCCGCTTAACCAAACATCAGTCATTGACAAAGTAAGAATTGATGTTGAGCCAAATAAAGTCGTGCAAACATCCCCGGCTAGATTGGAAGAACTTGAAAATACATTTAAAATAAGATAACCAATCGCCAGCGTTCCAACTGACAGCATTGCCAAGGCGGCATCCCCTTTAATTTTGCTATTTTGGCCGGAACAAAGCAAGATAATCGCGCAAATGATAGTTACCGGCAAGACAAGAAAAAGATTATTAGTCAGGTTCATCGCCGTCGCAATAGCGATAGCGCCAAAAGCAACATGGGATAAACCATCACCGATAAACGAAAACCGCTTAAGTACCAAGGTAACACCAAGAAGCGACGAGCATAGGGCAATTAAGGTGCCGGTAATCATCGCGTAACGGACGAAAGGGAATTGAAAGTAAAGAACTAATTTGTCGATTATTTCGTGCATATTATTCCTTATTTTGCTTCATGATATCTGTGGATTGTTGCGCGCCAATATCTAGTACATTGCTGGCAAAGCTCACCGAATTATCAATATCATGAGAAATCATAATAATCGTGATGCCCTCATCGTTAAGGGTTTTGATTATGGTATACAACTCTAATGTCGCCTGCGGGTCAAGCCCGGCGACGGGCTCATCTAAAAGCAGAATCTTGCGGGTCGCACATAACGCCCTTGCTAAAAGGGCCCGTTGTTGCTGTCCGCCGGAAAGCTCACGATAACAACGTCCGGCTAAGCTACCGATTCCGAGTTTCCTCATATTTTTTTCGGCAATTGCTTTTTCAGCGATAGTATAAAAAGGTCTTAGGCCGGTACGGTTAATTAAGCCGGAATAAACTACTTCCCTGACAGTGGCTGGAAAATCTTTTTGAATTTGCGTTTGCTGGGGAAGATAACCTATTTCGGTAGCTTTAATTCCATTACCCCAGATAATCTGACCGGACATCGGTGTCTTTAAACCTAATAAAGTTTTCATCAAGGTACTTTTTCCCGAGCCATTTTGGCCGGTAATACAAAGATAATCCCCATGATTAACAATAAAGGAAAGATCGTTTATAACGATTTTTCCTTCATAACCAAGCGTAAGATTCTGACAAGAAATAAGCGCTTCGGTATTTAGGGTTTCTTGTATGGTTTCCGGCATTAACATTTACCTCAAAACAGCCTCTAAAACTTTTAAATTGCTTTCCATAATCTGCAGATACGTAGTCTGGACAGCTTCAATTGCCGAAATTGATTGCATTGAGTTTAAAACGTGGATTGTTTGATTTTTATCAGCGGTATTACTAATAATAGTTCTTGCGATTGATTGATCGGAACTCTCGGTAACAACAAGGGAATTAAGTTTAAGTTCATCAATTTTTCCGGCAAGGAAAATAATTGTCTCAAAACTTGCTTCAGTTTCAGCGGAACAGCCGGGGAAAGCAGCATAATAAGTTATACAATAGTCTTCAGCCAGATACCGGAACGGGAAACGGTCGCCGCATAAAATAACAAGGTTTGACGAATTATTGATTACTTCGTTATATTGGTCTTTTAAAACAGATATTTTATTAAGATAAGCGTTTTTGTTTGCTTCATATATTTCGCGGTTAGCCGGGTCAAGTGATATAATTGCTTCAGTAATTGAACCGGTCAAAAAGGCAGCATTATAAAGTGAAAGCCAAACATGCTCGTCCGCTTCATCATCATGATGGTGGTCATCATCGTCGTGGTGATGATGGCCGTGATGGTCGTGATGATGGCCATGATGGTGGTCATCGCAACTGTCTTGTTCATTCCTTGCGCCGCTTGCTTCAATAAATTCTTCGAACTCATCTGAATCAAGCAAATACATTAAATCAATTGATATCATATCCGGATTAAGGGAATTAGCTAAAACGCCGTCAACCCAACGGTCAGATTCACCACCAATATAGATGAATAAGTCAGAGATTGAGATGGTTACGATATCGTCCACGGATGGTTGATAATTGTGTAAGTCAACCCGGTTGCCCAGCAAGACTAAATCAAAATCAGATATCTTTTCACCTAATATCTGCCTGACCCAATCATATTGTGGGAATATCGTGCAGACAATCGTTAATTTCTCAGGTTCAGGTTCTTCGGGTAATTCAATAACCGGAGCCGCTTCCGGCTCAGGGCTTTCAGAGGGTACGCTTTCAGTTTCCTGCTGGCTGACTTGAGCTTCAATAACAGGTTGGTTTGACTGGCCGCAGGCAGAAAACAGGAGAGCTGCTATTATGATTAGTAAAGTTAGTTTATTCTTCATTCTTATAAGTTAGCATGATGTTTTAAACTTGTCAATACAAAATGCAGGAATTAATCTGAAATTATTTTAACATATTGGTGTATGCACCATTGTTTTAAGCAACTGGATTGACCGTTACCCTGCTATAGCGTATAATGCTAATCATAGACTAACTCAAAAAGGCAAACAAAAAGGAAAGCACAATAAATGAAATACGAAATGGAAATTCTTGAAATAATAGAAAAAAACCTGGATCAAGGAGCGGCTGATTTTGCTCATATTAATAAATTGATTAAGGAAAATGATTTATCTTACAAAAATATTTGTGTCCGGACATTAGCGGTTCCAAAGATTTTGTCAACGGCAAGGTATGCAGAAATTTGTGATTTCATCACTAAGTTATACAAAATATTTGATAAAATTATTAATCATTATTTCGCCGATGCCGGTTATCGCGGGCTATTTGGTTTTGAACCGGGGCTGGAAGAGCTGATTCTCGCTTCGAGCCGCCGCAATTGCTGGATTCCAATGGCACGAATTGATTTTTTCCTCAATGAAGAAACTGGTACGATTAAGATGTGTGAAATAAATACCGATGGTACAAGTGCGATGAATGAAGACCGGTTATTGGGAGAATTTCTTAGTGAAAATTCCGCTTTCCAGACTTTTATGCAAGGTAAAACCTATCGGCGCTTTGAGCTGTTTGATTCTTGGGTAAAAGAATTTTTGGAGGTTTATCAGGCATATTGTACTGGTTCATATAAGAACCCGCGGGTAGCAATCGTTGATTTTTTGGATGTTGGATATGTGACAGAATTTGAAAAGTTCAAAGCGACTTTCATCGAACATGGTATTGAAACCGAAATTTGCGATATCTGTGACTTAAGTTATGACGGCACAGTACTTCGGACCGGGAGCGGGATGGTTGTCGATGCGATATACCGCCGGGCAGTCACTAGTGATATCATGAATAACTTAGACAAGGTAGGGGACTTTATTAAAGCGGTGAAAGATGGGGCAGTTTGCCTTGTTGGCGATTTCGTTACACAGGTTGTTCACAATAAACGCTTGTTTTTTATCTTATTTCATGAGGCAACAAAGAATATTTTAACCGGCGAAGAGTTTGAATTTATCACCGGACACTTTCCGGAAACATTTTCTTTGACGAGCGAAAATTTGACGGCTAATAAAGTATATGAAAACAGGGAAAAATGGATAATAAAGCCTTGTGATTCATATGGGGCAAAAGGTTTTTTTGCCGGGCGGAATCTAAGTAAGGAAAAGTGGGAGCAGGCTTGTGAAGAACACCTTAAAGAAGACTATATCCTGCAAGAATTTAACGCCCCTTATAAAACTCTTAATATTGATTTTACAAACGAAAATCGTAATGTCCGTGAATATAGCAATTTAACCGGCATATTCTGTTATAATGGTAAACCATATGGCGCATACTCACGGATGGCGGATGGTGAGATTATATCAACCCAATATGATGAGAAAACAATAGCAACGCTGCTACTCACAGCTAACGGCGGCTCATAGCAATGATGATGCACACAAATCGCAAATATGCGGTTTAGTGCTTTCGCAACTCGGGATTTTGCGCAAAAAGCACGCAAAACACCTCGCGGAATAGTTACTCATAAACTGCAACATCGCAACTATATTAGTTGAATGAAGGAGGTAATGAAATGACATTAGAAAATGTAGTAAAGGAAGTAAAGGAAAAGGCAGCATCGTTTAAAGAAGGAAGCTATGAAGGGTTTCTTGCGGTGCAAATAACGCTTACTGATTTAGAACAGGCGTTTTATGTGGAAGTAAAAGATGGTAAGCTTACAGTCGCGCCATATGAGTATCATGACCGTCAAGCGAATTTGAAGATTACTTCTGCGAATTTCATCAAAATGATTAACGGAAAACTTAATTCTGTCCTTGCGTTCACGACCGGCAAACTGAAAATTGACGGTGATATCGGGAAAGCGACCGAGATGGCGAACTTGCTAAAAGGAACGGAGTAGAAGTATTTTAAACTCTTTAAAGCAGACAATAAACTCTCTTCGTCGCTGTGACCTATTGAACTTACATTTACGCTTTCTTTCGGGAAGAAGGCGGTCTAATGCTTCTGCGAGATGTTTTTGTCTGCTTTACGGAGCTTAAGGATTTGTCTCCCTGAGTAGCTTCATTTTCGTGTCATAAAGTTCCTGCGACAAATCCACATAAACCACATGGGGATTGACAAAACGCCTGGTTTCGTCCCACAAAGTCGCAAGTTCATTTTGACAATAATCACGGATTGTCATAACCGGCGGTGAATCATAAACACATTCACCATCTTTAAATATCGGTATCATTAATTCGCGCAGCCTGAAACTTCCGCCGTCAAGTACGGTTTTTTTCCATGGCTCATTGGGGTCAAAGAGTTTGAGCGGCTCTTTTTCATGATATTGTTCGTCAACTAAGCAAATCAAATCGGCTTTAATTTTGCCGCTTTCTTTATCATAAATGCGGAGTACTTTTTTATTACCCGGATTTGTTACCTTATCTGAGTTCTCCGAAAATTTTATCTTAGGTACAAATTTGCCGTCAGCCCCCATAATTGCTGCTAGTTTGTAGACTCCGCCAAAAGCCGGGTCGTCTTTGGATGTGATCAAGTGTGTCCCAACCCCCCAAGTGGTAATCATCGCCCCTTGAGCTTTCAGGCTTTCAATCAAATACTCATCAAGATCATTGGAGGCAGAAATAATGGCATTAGTAAATCCGGCGGCATCCAGCATTCGCCGGGCTTTTTTGGAAAGATAAGCCAAATCTCCGCTATCTAAACGGATGCCATAATTTTTCAATGGGGAGCCGGCCGCCCGCATTTCTTCAAAAACCCGGATTGCATTAGGGATACCTATTTTGAGCGTATCATAAGTATCTACCAGTAAAAAACAAGCATTGGGGTACATCTCGGCATAAGTTTTAAAAGCCGTATACTCATCGGGAAAACTCATCACCCAACTGTGGGCATGAGTGCCGCGGACAGGTACATCGAAAAGCTGTCCGCAAAGAACATTCGAGGTGCCGACACACCCGCCAATCATCGCCGCCCTTGCCCCATAAATCCCGGCATCAGGCCCCTGTGCCCGGCGTAAACCAAACTCTAAAATGCTGTCACCCTTTGCGGCATAACAAACGCGGGAGGCCTTAGTTGCAATTAAGCTTTGGTGGTTAACAATATTCAAAATTGCGGTTTCGATTAACTGCGCTTCCATAATCGGGGCAACAACTTTAATAAGTGGTTCACGGGGAAAGACCACCGTACCTTCGGGAATCGCATAGATGTCGCCGGAAAAATGAAAACTCTGTAAATATGCTAGAAAATCTTCATCAAATATTTTAAGGCTGCGCAGATACTTAATATCTGCTGCCGAAAAGTGCAGTTCCTTAATAAAGCGGATTAGTTGCTCAAGGCCGGCAACAACCGCATATCCGCCATTACAGGGATTTGACCGGTAGAACATATCAAAAATGACAGTCTCATTGCGGTCTTTGTGACGGAAATATCCTTGCATCATTGTAAGCTCATATAAATCGGTCAATAAAGTGAGATTTTGTTTGTCCATGGGGATAGTATATATGATATAATTAGATGAGGCAAATTAAATAACGAGTGTTATTTCACTCATCATACTGAAAGGGGTTTGTAAATGATTAAAAAAATTAGTTTACTAATAATTGGAGGGTTAATGTTGATGACTTTATTAGGATGTGCAACAACGGAAAATGATGAAATTGTCATGGAAGCGGAGCAAATCTTACCGCCGTTGGAGACTGCCGCTACGGCACCGCCGGAGCGGCCAAACCGCCCGCCGGTGCCGGAACGCGAACGTTTACCCCGGCCGGCTCGCGTGGTTAACCTGGGCCAGACAAGTGATTTGCCCCCTCTTGCTCCGGTTAATTATTTGGCAAGTGATGCGAATATATATGGAAGTTTAACGGTGATGAATGATGGTGTGGTTGGGCGTTTTGAGCAAAAGGACCGGGACGACCGGCTAGAGTTTGTGATTGATATTGAACGTGAAGGTTTTTACCGCTTGGAGTTTTTAGTAATAACTTATGGTGGCTATAAAGAAAATTACTTATTTATAAATGATATGCCGGAAGGGAAATTTTCCGCTGAGAACGAAAATGAATTTGCAGTATCTTCGGTTAGGAATGTTTATTTCGAAGCAGGCACACATACGGTAGCAATAACCGCCGAGTGGGGCTGGATAGCAATACAGTCGCTGACCGTAACCGAAGAAGGCGGAATCGACAGTTCGATTTATGAAGTGCCGATTACCCTCGTTAACCCTAATGCTGATGATAATGCCCTTGCCTTAATGAGTTTCCTGGCAATGAATTACGGTTTGTATTCGCTGGCCGGTCAGCAAAGCCAGGGAGATTGGCGGAACGACCATGGTTTATTCGGCGGTGAAGCCGGTTTTATCTATGAACAAACTGGTAAACGCCCGGCGGTCATAGGCTTGGATATGATTGATTATTCTTTGTCACGGGTTGCCCGCGGGACAACTTCCCGAGAAGTAGAAGCGGCAATAGAAGCTTGGGAAAACAATGCAATTGTCACTTTTTGCTGGCATTGGAACGCACCAACACCTTATATTGACGGGACATGGTGGTCGGCATTTTATACTGACCATTCAAAAAAAGACTTTTTCAAAAAAATTATGGACGGCAACGACCCTGAAGGTTATCAGCTTCTATTGGATGATATTGATGAAATCGCCAAACAGTTGGGGCGGTTAAATGATGCCGGGGTGCCAATTCTGTGGCGTCCTCTGCACGAAGCAAGCGGCGGCTGGTTTTGGTGGGGGACCGATAGGGACTCTTATTTGAAATTGTGGAAGTTGATGTTTGAGCGGCTGAACGATCATCACGGTTTGACCAATTTGATTTGGGTTTGGAATGGCCAGCATAAAGACTGGTATCCCGGTGATGAATATGTTGATATTATTGGTGAAGATATTTATCCCGGTGAACGGGTTTATGCTTCACAAGTGAATAAATTCCTTGAAGCAAAGGCTTATACCGAAGCTCCGAAAATGGTAGCGATGACCGAAAACGGTTGTTTATTTGATCCGGAATTAGCCAAACGCGATGGCGCGATGTGGAGTTTTTGGTGTATTTGGAATGGTGATTTTGCGACAACCGAGCAGTTTAATGAATTTGATATGCTAAGGCAGGTTTACAATAGCGACTTGGTTTTGACCTGGGAGGATTTGCCGGATTTGAAGAGTTATCCGATTTATTTCGAATATTAAATGAATAATCTTTTTAATTAAGGATATAAGCGAAATAACTATGATTTTGCTTATATCCTAATTTTATTGTTCTGAAATCCATTAAACTGTATTTAATACTTTTTTCAGAAAAAAGGCGCCCGGAAGAACTGGAAAATTACTTTTATACCTTTGATTATACCAAAGAAGTTTTGGTTTATCAAAACGGCGACCAGATTGAGGCAGAAGTTTATCTGGAGGAAAACACTGATGCCTATAAAAATCAAATGGAACAGGATTTGAAAATAATAAATAATCAATTGCCGGTCTATAAAAATATTACGAAAATTAAATTCAGAGAAACAGAATTTCCCAAGACTCCAACAAAAAAAATAAAAAGAGGGTAATTTCATGGAAATAATATTAAATAAATTAAGGGAGATTATATCACCATACTTGGAGGGGCCATGTGAAATTGAAATGGAAACACATCTTATCCAGGATCTAATGATTAATTCTTTTGATTATACAAATATCATAGTTGATATTGAGGAAGTGTTTAATATCGAAATTGATATTTTGGGTTTACATAGAACAAAAGACATTGTACAATATATATATGAAGCAAGTGGCATTATAAAGGAGGAATAATTAATGAAAAAGGTTTTAGACATTGTATTACCATCATTAAGCGGTTATATGGAAGATGCCTATCCTTTATCTCTTTTAGAAACAAAAAGAAAAACATGCGAATGGATTTACAGCGGTTATGTACAGTTAGTATTTCAAACTCCGGAATTATGCAGTTATCAGCCGCTAAAATTTTTCAAAATATCACCTTCCGGCAAATCATGGGATCCAATGATTTCCTGGTTTAATACATATAGCATAACCAAAAAAATGGCAAAATCGCTAAATTTAAAAATCATTGACCTCATGCGTAACTCTATCGATATGGGATACTATGTTAACATTCATTTGGACGAATATTATCTTCCTCATGCAAATCCTTATAAATCGTTCCATTATACCCACATTACCTTAATTTTTGGTTATGATGATGAAAAAATGATATTCTATGCACTTTCTTATAATTTTAAAGGGGACTTTAATAATGTTGAGATAAATTATTATGATCTTGAAATATCGTATGAAGGCGAAGGGGATACAAATCAACAAGCACTTATTGAACTATGGGAATGGAGAGAACATTATGGATATAATTTTAGTGTCAAGCGGTTATTATCCCAATGCAATGCTTATTTGACAGGTGATAATAATTATATCGATATTAAGGATTTTTATAACCAAAAAAATAATAATGTTTATGGGTTGGATATATATGAAAAATTGAAAGGTTACAGTAAAATTTCTAATAATGTTATCCCTTTTCAAATTATCCGTGAACATAAACAATTAATGTATCAAAGAATAAATTTTATGATTGAGAATGAATATATTAATAAAGATGATTATTTCTTGATAGAAGGCAATGAAATAGTTGATAAAGCAATAATTCTTAAAAATCTTTTTATGAAGAGTGTCGTCAGCGAAAACAAAAAAATATTAGGAAAGATTGATGAAGCAATTGATTGGTTATATAATCATGAAAAAATATATTTTGCAAAATTAATCAAGGCCCTTGAAAATTATGATAGAAAAGAATTTATTTTTTCTGAAGTAGGGGAATGGAATGAGATTAAACATAAACTCAACCATTATCCTGATACAAAAAATGGGTTAAAGGTTGGATTTGATATTACTTTTATAAATAATCATTCAATTGGATATATAGGGATAGGAAACCAGAAGAATTTTGCGAATTATGAACTTCCATTGTCATTTAACATTGACACTATAGCTAATACTTTTATTGGTAATAGAGATTCTGTACCATTTGAGATACCATTTAATATTACTAAAGGAAAAGTTTTCTCGTTTTCTATAATTTTTGATTTTGAGAAACAAAAATGTAATTTAAAGATTATTGCCGATAATGAATATAAAAAAGAGAATATTAATATGGTGGTAAATTTTGACTATAGCGGCGAAATATTTGTGTATTTTATACATGAAAATGGTTATCGGTTTAAAGTGAGATTGCATACGTGACTTATTATCGTTCAAAAAATTTGAACTGACTTAACGTCCTTACACTAAAGCGCATAATCCCCACCCCCTCATCATAGAATGTAAAAAACGTATGACGAGGGACTTTTTTGAAGGATTATATTGAAGAGCGAGCTATCAATATCGCTAATTATATTATTGATCACAATGCTACTGTCCGTCAGACCGCGAAGCAATTTGGCATAAGTAAAAGCACCGTACATAAAGACGTAACTGACCGCCTTACCCAAATCAATCCTCCCCTGGCGAAAGAAGCGAGAAAAGTACTGGATATTAATAAATCTGAGCGTCATATCCGTGGCGGCCTCGCAACCAAAGAAAAATATTTGCAGAAGCAAGATGCGAAAATTGCATAACTAAAGAACAAAAGAAAGACCTAATAATCCCCGCCTTTCCTCAATTTGGTAAAGGCGGGGATTTGTCTTTTTGCCCAAAAATTTTTGTAATCATTAATAATTACTATAAAATACCTACAAAAATTATTATATATTTATATTGCAATATTATAAAAAATACCGCATAATAGAATTAATTATGTATAAATTATTAATAAGAAATGAATAATACTGGATTTAATGCTGTACAGAATTACTAAATCTTCCGGGAGATTGATTCATGAAGTGTTACCATACTTTTAAACGGCTGATTGCCACAATATTAGCTGTTTCGATAGTCTTAACTTCATTTACCAGTAATATGATTAGCTCTGAAGCCGCTGAAATGTCTATGGACGAACTATCGGAAATCGTCAGTACATATAATATCGACAACTCTATCCCTTCTTACAAAAATTACCAGTTGAAACATGCAAATGCCATTTTTCCCGTTGGGATTGTTGAAATCCCGGCCAGTGATTTTATCCGTTATGAAGAAAGCGGCCTTCCTGCGGTCCCCGAACTTTGGGAAAACTATGAAGGTGTCCCCGGTGTCAGTGTTTTAACTAGTGAAGATTCTCTGATTGAATTTAAATTTACGGTTTCTGAAAGTGGTTTATACAATGTTTCGGTAGTTTATTACCCCGTTGAAGGCAAGAACTCAAATATTGAACGCAGCTTCTTTATTAATGGCGAGCTGCCGTTTAAGGAATTGAATCAAGCCAATTTTACCCGCGTTTGGAAGAGCAACGTCGCAGAAACCAGGGTGAATGAGCATGGAATTACTGAATTGATTTGGGAAAAAGACAATCAGGGTAATGATATTAAACCAAGCAGTATTGAAATTCCGGAATGGCAAAGCCGTTTTATTTATGACAGCAAGGGTTATATCACCTCACCTTTACATATTTATTTCGAAGCCGGTGAAAATACGATTTCAATGTTGTCGCGCCGCGAGCCGATGTTGATTAACAAATTGGTTCTTAGCAATGAAGGGGCTTTGAAAAATTATGATGAGGTAAAGGCTGAATGGGAAGCGCAGGGTGCAAAAGAAACCTCCGGCCATCATATTTTTATTGAGGGTGAGTACGCATCCAAAACCTCTTCGCAAATGTTGGTGCCGCAGCAGGTTCAAACTTCGCCTTCAATTAGTGATGTCAGTGCGAGATATTTGCTCAATAATGTTATCGGCGGTATTTCCTGGGGCCATGTCGGCCAATGGATTGAATGGGAATTTGAAGTTCCGGAATCCGGTTATTACAATATCTCAATGTACAATTGTCAAAATTTCGTTCGTGGTATCCATGTTTCGCGGCGTATCTATATTAATGATGAAATTCCTTTTGCCGAACTATCCGAATATGCTTTTAATTACAAACAAAATTTTCGTGAAGATGTTTTGAGTGATAATGAAGGTGAGCCTTATTTATTTTATTTTGATAAAGGCCGCCATACTCTCAAAATGGAAGTAGTACTCGGCGAATTTTCCGAAATTGTCGGCCTTGTTGATGAATCGGTACTGAAACTTAATGCGATTTATCGTCAGGTTATCCGGATTATCGGAACGACTCCCGATACTTTCCGCGATTATCAGATTGCCCGGGTATTACCGAATTTGAACGGAGAATTAGTTGAAGTCCGTGATATCTTGAATGAAGCAATTTCCCGCCTTGAAGTTGTCGCCGGGCGCAATACGGACAAAAAAGCAACTCTTTTAACCATGCGTGATATGGTTAACGATCTGATTCGGGATGAGGAGCGTTTCGTGCGTGTTGTTAAGGAATATCGCACTAACGTCCGCGCCTGTGGTAACTGGATTGCCACGATTATCAATCAACCGCTGCAAGTTGACCGGATTAATATCTATTCCCCTGATATTGAAATAAAATATGAAAAAACTTCGATTTTTTCTAAGATATGGTTTGAGATAAAACGTCTATTTTATTCCTTTATTATTGATTATAACCGGATTGGTTCGATTGTTGAGGGTGACGGAAAAAGGGCAATTACGATTTGGATTGGTACCGGCCGTGACCAGGCGAATATTATTAAGTCAATGATTGATGAAAGTTTTACTCCTACGACTGGAATAGGCGTAAATGTTCAGTTGGTTGATATGGCAACCTTACTCCGGGCATCGCTGGTCGGGGAGGGCCCTGACGTTGCGCTGCAGGTAGCGAGCACCAATGCGGTTGCCGGTACGGTAATTGCCGGAAATGATACCCCGGTTAATTACGGTATCCGTAATGCAGTACTTGATTTGGCACAATTTGACGATATTGATGAAGTTCTTGAGCGTTTCCCTTTTGCCGCATATGAGCAGTTTAGCTTTGGCGGGGCGGTTTATGCTTTGCCGGAGACCCTGACTTTCCCGGTCATGTTCTATCGCAAGGATATCCTTTCGGAAATCGGCCTTGCTGTCCCTAGTACTTGGGATGAGGTCAAAGTTGCGATGTCAGTCCTGGCAAAGAATCAGATGGAATTTGGAATGCTTCCGAATGAACAGGCTTTTGCTTCGTTATTATACCAAAATGGCGGTGCTTATTATACTGAAGATGCCCGGGCATCAGCTTTGGATTCTGATATTGCGATTAGGGTTTTCCGCGAGTTTTGTGAGTTTTATACCGATTATAAACTGGATAAAGACATCAGCGTTGAAGAACGTTTCCGGACCGGTGAATGCCCGCTGATGATTTCTTGTTACACCACTTATAATAATTTTGCGGTTTCGGCACCGGATATTGCCGGCTTGTGGAGTTTTGTCCCCTTCCCCGGTACAGTACAGGAAGATGGAAGTGTTGATTTTTCCGTTGCAAGCACGGGACTTGCGGCAATGATTATGGCTGATACCAAAGAACCGGATGCGAGTTGGGAGTTCCTTAAATGGTGGACCAGCAAAGAAACGCAGGTTAAATATGGCCGGGAAATGGAAAGCCTGATGGGGGCTGCTGCCCGTGTCCCAACGGCGAATTACGAAGCTTTCCTCAATATGCCATGGCCGGTTGATGACTTTAAAGCCCTGCAAAAATCAAAAGAGTGGGTCCGGGGCATCCCGCAGGTCCCCGGTGGTTATTATAGCTGGCGTAATGCCTTTAACGCTTATTTTATCGTCTTTGACAAACCGGATACCAAACTGCCACGGGAAGAACTGATGGAGAAAGTAATTTATATCAACGCGGAAATAGCGCATAAACGCGCCGAGCTTGGGCTGGATTAGGGTTATGTATGTTATTGAGTAAGGAAGATAAAGTTATCTCAAAACCAAACCGAAGATGGAACCTTAGGCCGCCTTCTTCCCGAAAGAAAAAATTTATTTTGCACCAATTAAGCCGTAGAGACAGAGATATACTTTATCTGACTTACGGAGCAGAATGTCACTCGATAAAATATAAAGGATAAACAAATGGAACAAGTAAAAGCAAAAGCGGATGCACTGGCAATTGCGAAAAAACAAGCAACTCTCCGCTACCAGATTAAGAAAAATAAGGCCTCGTATATGATGCTTGCGCCTTACTTTACCTTGTTTTTCTTTTTCACAGTTCTGCCGGTTGTGATGTCGGTAGGACTAAGCTTTACTTTTTATAATATGCTTGAAATGCCCCAGTTTATCGGCTGGAGAAACTATATCAAACTTTTCCTTGAGGACGATATTTTCCTTAAGTCCTTAAAAAATACTTTAATTCTTGCCCTTGTCACCGGTCCGGTTAGTTATTTCATGTGTCTGTTATTTGCCTGGATTATTAATGAGTTTAAAGGCTGGCTCCGGGCTTTTCTGACTTTGATTTTTTATGCGCCTTCAATTTCCGGCAATGCTTACATCGTTTGGCGGCTGATTCTTTCGGCTGACCGTTATGGATATTTGAATGGCTTCTTGATTGAATGGGATATTATTGCCGAGCCGATTCAATGGCTTGTGACCCCGACCTGGATTATGCCCGCTTTGATTGTTGTTCAATTATGGCTTAGCCTTGGAACTGGTTTTCTTGCCTTTATCGCCGGTCTGCAAACGGTTGACAAAACATTGTATGAAGCCGCCGCGATTGACGGAATCAAAAACCGCTGGCAGGAATTATGGTATGTCACCTTACCCTCAATGAAACCACAGTTGATGTTCGGAGCGATTATGCAGATTACCAATGCTTTTGCTATTGCCGACGTTTCGATACAATTGATGGGGAACCCTTCGGTAAACTACGAAGGTTCAACCGTTGTTACCCACTTGCTTGATTATGGCACCGTCCGCTTTGAAATGGGTTACGCCTCGGCAATCGCAACCGTTTTGTTCTTTCTGATGCTAGGCACCAACCTGATAGTCCAAAAAATGCTCCGCCGGGTCGGTACTTAGGATTGAATTTGATAATTTAAAGGTAGCTTACTGGGTAAATACTTAGATTGAGTAAAGAAGGCAAAAACAATTCGAAGTTGCATTAGGCCGCCTTCTTCCCCATATGAAATTTGTAATTTACACCAATTAGGCCTAGCAACGGAGAATGTTTATTGCCTTCCTTACAAAATAGATATATATTTTACGCCAATTAGGCCGCAGAGTCGGAGAGAGCTTATTGCCCGACTTACGGAGTTGAGATATAGGTACATATTATGAAAGAAATCACCTTCAAAAAACTAAAAAAACGCCTTTTCAAACCAAAAGAAAAACAATTAAACCGCTCGATGGCCGGTAATACATTGCTTTTTACCCTGATGGTTTTTTGCGGCATAGCTATGATTATGCCCTTAGTAATGGTGGTTAATAATAGCTTAAAGCCCCTTGACGAACTTTTTCAATTCCCGCCGAAGATTTTCGTCAAAAACCCGACCCTGGAAAACTTCTCCGATTTGTTTGTGGTTATGAGTGATTCGTGGGTACCGTTTTCCCGTTATATCCTCAATACGATTATCCTCACCGGCGGCGGAATGGTTGGCCATGTTATTGTTGCCTCTTTAGCAGCTTATCCCTTAGCAAAAAACAAATTTCCTGGCCAAAAAGTATTATTCCATATGGTTATCTTATCAATGATGTTTTCCTGGACGGTTACGCAGACACCACAATTTATGATTATCACTTGGCTTGGAATAAATAATACATACTGGGCATTGATTCTTCCGGCTTTTTCGTTTGGCATGGGTTTGTTCCTAATGAAGCAGTTTATGGAGCAACTCCCTGATTCATTGATTGAGTCGGCACGGTTAGACGGTGCCAACGAATGGCAGACATTCTGGAAAATAATTATGCCGAATGTCAAACCGGCATGGCTCACTTTAGCGATTTTCCAGTTTCAGCAGATGTGGGCGAATACCGGCGGGACTTTCCTACGTGACGAACAGCTTAGGCCGATGCAGCATGCCCTTTTCCAGGTTGAAGCCGGGGGTGTTGCCCGGGCCGGTGCGGCTGCGGCGGTGACATTAATTATTGCTGCCGTCCCGATTACCTTTTTCTTGATTTGCCAGCGTAATATATTGGAAACGATGACTTCATCGGGGATAAAAGAATGAAAATCAAGATGTTCATTCGGCAAATTTACGCCTAACGGCTCAAAATTTGCAGGTTATGAAAGGCATAGACTATATAATGAGAAAACGTCTTACTTCCATCATCATGGCGGTCTTTATCACCGCCGCAACAATCGCTGTTTCCACCTTGCCGGTTTATGCCACTCCTAGCGGGCTTCCTTATGATACTTATAATTATGACCTATGGGAACAAATCAAACTTTCCCCGGCGGCTTATATTCCCGATAAGATTGTCCGGGCGGAGAATTTTACATATAACGGTGAGTCAATCGGCCGGTTTGCCAGCCCCCAGGATATCAGCCGTTCACCCTATGGCGACCTTTATGTTGCCGATACGGGTAATAACCGCATTGTCGTAATTGATAGCACGATGTCAAACTGTATCAAAATTATTTCTTCATTTGATAATAACGGTGTCACCGATACCTTTAACCAGCCTACCGGTGTTTGTGTTTCCGGAAAAAATCAGATTTATGTTGCCGATTCACAAAACCGCCGGATTGTCGTCCTTGAGCAGGATGGGACGTTGGTAAAAATAGTTGCTAACCCGCGTTCCGAGAGCCTTGATGAGAATTTTATTTTTACCCCCTTAAAGGTCGCGGTTGATTATGCCGACCGGATTTACTGTACCGCTCAGTTTATGTTTGAAGGGATTATGGTTTTTGAAGCTAATGGTGATTTTTCCAGCTTTTTTGGCACGATTAGTGTTATCATAACCCCGTGGGAGCAAATTTGGAAACGGCTTGCGACGAGAGAACAGCGGGCGAACCAGCAGCTATTTATCCCCACTGAATTTACGGGAATTGATATCGACCAGGGTGGTTTTGTTTATGCTTCAAGTATTGATAATGAAGGGGTTCAGGGCGTACGGCGTTTGAATCCTAAAGGTGAGGACGTGATTAAAAAAGGCGGAAATGAAAATATCGGCGGCGACTTGATGATTTTCGGCCCGACGGATTTTGCCGGCCCGTCTCAGTTTATTGACGTTGTTTACCGGGGTAATGGGCTTTATTCCGCCCTTGACCGCCGGCGCGGACGGATTTTCACTTATGACCACGAAGGGAACCTTCTTTATATTTTTGGTGCCCTTGGTACTCAAGAGGGGACATTTAACCTTCCGGTATCAATTGAGGATATGAATGACAGGCTTTTAGTCCTTGATGCCGGGCGGTCGGAGATTGTTACTTTTAGAGCGACGGAGTACGGACGTTTGATAAATGAAGCGGTTTCCCTGCGTTTTGACGGTGATGAAGCCCTTGCGGTCGATTTATGGAAACGAGTACTTGAAATTAATGAAAATAATGAACTTGCCAATACCGGCCTGGGTAAAGCTTACCTGACCGCCGGTGATAATGCGTTGGCAATGAGATATTTACGCCTTGGAATGAACCGTGAGTATTATTCGATTGCTTTCCGGCGTTACCGCAATAGTATCTTGATTGAACATGCCAATGCCGGCCTTACCGCAATGGCGGTATTAGTTGCCGGAAGTATGATTTTTAAGCGAATCCGCAAAACTAGAAAGAAAAAAGGTGATACCGATGATACTGGGGCAGGTTTTACATATGAATAATGTGAAGAATTAATCTAAGGCATCGGAAAAGGTCCGGCACCAAAGATTAACTAAAGCTTTACATGGAAGAATGTTCCATTCTTCTGGATTATGGAGAGTAGTATGGAGAATTTCAGAGATAAATTGAAATATATGTGGTATACTGTCGGGCACCCGATGGACGGTTATTATTGGATTCGCCACCGCGAGCGGGGCAGTGTTTTGCTTGCAATTGTGATGATCATATTATTTTCCTTTAGTTTTACGGCTAACCGGCTGCTTGCCAGTTTTGTTGTTAACGATATTAACCCTCGTGGGATTGACAGTTTTTATGAATTAATCGCAGTCCTTTCTTTCTTTTTACTTTTATCAGTAAGTAACTGGTCAGTTACCTGCCTGATGGGGGGCGAGGGGCGGATGAAAGATATTGTAATTGCTTTTGGGTATGGTACCGTCCCGATTACTGTAATGGTAGTTGCTGCAACGATTGTCAGCCAGGCAGTTGCCGACAATGAAATGGCTTTTTATTATATCATGCTGATTGCCGGAATTGGTTATGGCGTGATTATGATGCTAATCGGGGTTATGCAGGTTCATAATTATACGATGGGTAAAACTCTTTTCACCTTGTTTTTGACCTTTATATCACTCCTAATTATTATTTTCTTGATTTTACTTATAGCAAACATGCTGAGTATGGTGTATTTATTTTTTAGCAGTATATATACGGAGATTTTCTTCCGTCTCTAAAATGTGGATTGGATACGCAAGGAAGGTAAAAATTACTCGCGGGAACCTTAGGCCGCCTTCTACCCGCACGAAAACTTATATTTTACATTCAATTAGGCCGTAGTGACGGAGAGTATTTTTTACCTTCCTTGCGTAAATTAAACATGACACAGGAGAATTTAATGAAAGACAAAGCAGTAAAGAAAACTAAAACTAAAAAACCATGGTCTTTATTTAAAAAGATTATGCTGGCAATTCTCGGGATTGCTTTACTTGGTGCGGTGATATATTTTACCTATTATCTTTTTAATTATCTCCTATACAATCGTTACCGTGATTTCCTGACTACTTATACTGTAGAAGAAGGCCGGCCGTATCAACCATTGACCAATTCAGTCAATAAAGTGCCTGGATTTGAGCTTGTTGCTGAAAATGAATATCTCAAGCTTTATACTGACCCGGCAAGTACCGGTGTTGCTGTTTATGACAAACGAAACGGCGAGGTTTATTTCACTAACCCTCCTGATGCTGATCAGGATACGGTTGCCAACAAAGTTAATATTGACAATATGAAATCCCAATTTATCCTGGTCTACTTTAACCGCCAGGTCCGGGTCGGGACTTATGATTCTTATAGTATGTCGGTTGAAAAAGGCCAATTTACCATCGAAGCGATTGATAATGGCGTTCGTTACCGTTATCGAATCGGCGAGTTACCGAAGATTAATACCGGTACCGTCCCGCTTTATCTTCATGAAGACCAAATTGCTGAACTTGCGGCCAAGATGGATGAAAGAAACGGTTTAACTTTTACCCGTATCTATGTCACAAGCAATGTCGGGCCGGGAATGAGGCAGATAAATAATACAACTCTCAATAATTCGGTAACTCTTGGCAACATGCAAACATGGCTTGATGAAATTGGCTGGACGGAAGAAGATTTTCTAAAAGCGATGGAAAAAGGCGGGGATGCTGCAATCGAAAATATCCCGATTTCTTTTGATATTGCTTTGGAATACCGGCTGGAAGGTGATTCATTAAAGGTCTCGGTCCCGGCTTCAGAAATCAAATCTTATGGCGGCGGTTCGGTTTTTCAAATCCAGTTGCTCCGGATGATGGGTGCGGCCGGTTCTTTAGAGGATGGTTATTTCGTTGTGCCTAATGGTTCGGGTGCTTTAATTGATTTTAATAATGGAAAGCAATTTTATCCTATTTATCAGCAAAGTATTTATGGAATTGAGCCCCTCGCGGCTGTACCGATAAGAAGCGAAAATACTGATAATGTTAAGCTGCCGTTCTATGGTATTTGCCGTGAAAACAGTTCGATTTTGGTTGAGGTAGAAGAGGGAAAAACTCTTGCAAGTATATCGGCGGTGGTTTCCGGTACGTTTAATAACTACAATTATGCTTACCCGACTTTTTGGATAAGCGGTGCCGACAATTTGATTAATTTCGGCAGTTCCAATATTGATGTTTTTGTTAGGGAGCCGGATATTTATGATGTTAATCTTACTGTCCGTTATAGTTTCCTGACGGATGAATACAAAGGTTATGCCGGCCTTGCGAATTATTATCGCGAGAAATTGCTCCGCGAAGGGAAACTAACACAACTTGCGGATATAGCAACGGCGGCGAAACCGCTTGATATCCCTTTCTATTACGATGTAATTGGCGGAATCAAAGAAACTAATCATTTCCTGGGAGTTCAGCATCTTAGGATTTTCCCGATGACTACTTTTGCAAACGCAAAAGTGATGGCATTTGAGTTAGAAAAAGAAGGGATAAATAAGCAGGTAATGAATTTCCAAGGCTGGTTCAATGGCGGATTTTATCATAATACGCCGCATAAGATTTCCCTTGTCCGCAAACTGGGGAGCAAAGCAGAGTTTGAAGGCCTTAGCGCTCAAATTGAAGATAACGGCGGCCGTTTTTATGCTGATGTAGCTTTTCAGTATATTCCTTATACTGACCGTTTTGCGAATTGGCAGGCTCTTTCCAGCCGCTATTACGGACTTGGTTTTGTTGCCGCCGAAGGCCAGGTTTGCCCTTGCTGTCTTTGGGCGATTACTTCTTTAGGTTATGGTGAAACCTTCCAATTATTAATGTCACCAAAGTTTTTACCCCGTTATGTTGAAAAATTCACCAGTCGGATTGACCGTTATGATATCGGCGGGATTTCCTTACGTGAGCTTACCAGTTGGCTTCATGCCGACAAAAGGCGGACTAATATCATTAATCGTGAGGAATCGCTTAACGTGGTATTGGCACAGCTAAAGCTGCTTGAATCAAGCGGAAAAAATTTGATGGGCAGCGGTTCCTATGATTATAGTTTTCCTTATTTGACTGACATAATCAATGCCCCAACCAAAGCGAACCGTTTCTTTATTATTGACCATGAAATTCCATTATATGAAATGATTATCCACGGTAGTATTAATTTTGCCGGCCCTTTGCTCAATTTTAATTACGAAGAGGATAAATCAGGGGTGGTGCTAAATCATATTGAATATGGTGCATCACCGCACTACGCTTTTACTTGGGAAGAAGCAAACAAAATGAAAAATACCGGAATGAACCGGTATGTTAATACCACTTTTGCAATCTGGAAAAATGAAGCGGTTAATATTTATCATCAGATTAATGAAGCATTAAGATATGTTTCCGGTGCCTTTATGGTTAATCATCAAATTCTTGATGATAATGTCCGGGCCGTATCATATAGTAACGGAATTACGATATATTTAAATTATAATAATGAGAGTGTTTTCGTTAACGGCTCCGAGATTCTTCCGCGAAGCTATTGGATAATGGAGAATTAAAATGAAAAAGCGCATGACTTTAAATCAAAAACGGATGATGATGGGGTATGTTTTTATTCTGCCCTGGCTGATTGGTTTTGTATATTTTTACGTTCGCTCAATTATCATGACCGTCCAGTTTTCTTTTTCCGAATTAACGATGGATATGATTAACGGCGGTTACAAATTAATTAATGTCGGTTTTGAAAACTACCGTTATGCTTTTCAGGTCCATGGCACTTTTTCCCAGAATTTGACCTCATCTATCTTTGGAATCATTCTGGATGTCCCTTTAATTATCTTTTTCAGCCTTTTTATGGCAATGATGCTTAACAAAAAATTCCCCGGGCGGGCGGTTATCCGAGTTATATTTTTCCTGCCGATTATCATGGCTTCGGAAGCAATCATGGATTCCCTGCAACTTTCAGAGATGATGATGAACGGTGGTATCAGCCCAATGTCTTCCGAAGCATCGATTACATCAAGTGACAGCGGGGTAAATGTCCGGTATTTGATTGGTGTTTTTCTGGATTTGGGCCTGCCGATTTCACTTTTGGAATATCTGATTACGGCGGTTAGCCGGATAAATGCGATTATTACCGCATCGGGGGTGCAAATTATCATCTTCCTCGCTGCCCTGCAAGCGATTCCCGGCTCGCTATATGAGGTGGCGGATATCGAGGGGGCGACCGGTTATGAGACTTTTTGGAAAATCACTTTCCCGATGGTTATGCCTCATATCATCACCAATATTGTATATACGATTGTTGACAGTTTTACGAAAAGCTATGTCGTTGAAATGGCTTATAACACCGCATTCGGGCAATTTAATTATGGTTTGAGTTCGGTTTTTAGTATCATTAGTACGGTTATTACCCTGGCGATTTTATTCTTTGTTGTTGGAATGATTCAAAAGCGGACGTTCTATTATACCTAGTATGAAGAGATTTTCTAAATTTGCACCCATTGGAAAGCAAACAAAGAAAATCTAAGTCTTCATACGGAAACTTTGAGCTTGCAGCCAAAGATTGCAGACTACGGAGATATTTAGATTTAATGGGAGATAAGATGAGTAAAATTATCACGATAATTAAAGATACAATGAGCGACCATGACAAAATACATAGCCTTGGCCTTGATGTGAAAAAATTCGCCCTTGCGATTGGGCGGATCGCGGTTCTTATTGGCGTAAGTTATGTAATTCTTGCCCCGCTTATCGGTATATTTGTCAATTCAATTTCATCGAACGCCGATGCTTATGACCCGATGGTTTATGTTCTGCCGAAGAATCCAACATGGGAAAAGTATACCTTGGTTTTAGAGCGGATGGATTATTTCAGTACGATGGGCAGTAATCTTATTTATGTCATTACTCTATTAATCATTCAATTGCTGGTTTGCTCAATGGTTGGTTACGGTTTTGCCCGGTTTGATTTTCCGTTTAAGAAATTATTATTTGCTTGTGTTGTTGTTATGATTATTATCCCGGCGAATACAATAATGTTGCCGGTTTATCTGACTTTCCGCGAATTTGACCCTTTTGGGCTGATGACTTTGATTAATGGTGCCCCGGTTAATCTGATGGGAACAACAGTGCCGATGTATATCATGACTTTCCTTGGAACCGGTGTCCGTTCGGGGTTGTATATTTACATTTTTACCCAGTTTTTCCGGGGATTACCTAAAGAAATTGAAGAAGCGGCCTTTGTTGACGGCGCCGGAGTGTGGTATACTTATTTTAGAATTATGTTAGTAAATGCGATGCCGGCTGTTATCACCGTGACGATTTTTTCATTGGTGTGGCAGTTTAATGATACTTTTTATGCGAAACTATTTCTGATTAGCGATGAGACGGTGATTAGTAAAAAGATAGCATCCCTGCAGGCGACTATTACCAATCAAGACCAGATTCTTGAAGTAGTAATTCAAGAACTGTATCTTAATGCCGGGATTGTCTTAGTCTTATTACCCATCGTAATTATTTATATCGTATTGCAGAAGTATTTTATTGAGGGTGTGGAGCGTAGCGGCATCGTAGGTTAAGTCCCCATCCCAAGGAGCTAACAATTTTCTATTAAAAAAGGAGGAGAAAAAGTTGAAAGCAAAAAAATTAGTAGCACTGTTACTAGCAGGAGTTTTAACTCTTTCGCTGACCGCATGCGGTAGTGAAGAGCAGGAAACTATAGCTCCTGCCCCGGTAGTCGAAGAATCTGCCCCGATACCGGCCCCGGAAGTTGTTCCGGAAGAACCAAGAGAAGTGAGCATTGATTTTGCGGACGGTAATTATGGCTTTATCGCTATGTATACAGGTCCGGTTAATGCTGACAATTCTGAACTGTCAGTAGTTGACTGGAATGGCTCTAAAGCTCTCCAAGTCAAAAATGTCGATGGTCAAAAGTCTTATATCGCGATTGATATCGGCAGCGTATTGGGGAATGATATCGCGAATCTGGCCGGTATTGATATGACAATCGGAACAAGCCATGATGGCGGTTTCAGCGCTATCTCGGGAAAATATCAAGCTTGGGTCGGTAATCAATTGTACAGTAATACGGAAGCTTTTTCGGTTTATCTGGCAAATAGGAATCCGAATCGGGGTGTTGTTTCTAATGAAATTACAGACTTGTTCACCGCCGGAACAGAAAATTTATTAATCATGTATCTTGATACAGATACGGGCCCTGAGCAAGGAAATGGTTTCGTGACTTTTTATATCGGTGATATACGTTTCTTAGACAGTGCCGGAAATACCCTAAAGGGTGATTCTACGGTTGCCTTTAACGGCCCGGATGCATTTTATGATGAAGGCGGGCTTGACCGTAACATGTATTATTTAGCTAATGCCGTAGAAGTAGACGGTTTTGCCGGAACCGGCGGCGGTGGTTGGTCACAGGTTTATGTAGCGCTTAGTGATGATGAAAAAGCAATGCTTGTCCCCGGTTCGATGATTGAAATTAATTATAATTCTGCGGGGCCGGCTTGGGTTGGCTATAATGGTGATGATTGGATTAGGGTGAACTGGGATCATGAATCAATCCTTACCGGCGACGGAATCGTCCAATTTTCTTTTGAACAGATGGAAGCGGCTTTTGGCGAAGGTTTTGCCGGTAATGATTTTGAACTTTTCGTTGAAGCAAGTGAAGATTTTGAAGTGCTCAACTTAAGAATCGGGACGGCGGTACCTATTTACGCCCTGGGCAAGCAGCATGATATCGCCGGCTTTGCCGGAACCGGCGGCGGCGGTTGGTCGCAGGTTTATGTTCCGCTTACCGATGAAGAGAAAGCTATGCTTGTTCCCGGTTCGGTAATTGAAATTGCCTATGCATCTGCCGGCCCGGCTTGGGTTGGTTACAATGGCGATGATTGGATTCGGGTGAATTGGGATCATGAATCAATTTTGACTGGTGACGGTATTGTCCAATTTAGCTTTGAAGAGATGGAGGCAGCTTTTGGTGAAGGTTTTGCCGGTAATGATTTTGAACTTTTCGTTGAATCAAGCGAAGATTTTGAAATATTCCATGTAAAAATCGGGCTGCCGATTCTTAAATCAAAAGTCGTCGAAACAGAAATCACCGGTTTTGCCGGAACTGGCGGCGGTGGTTGGTCGCAGGTTTATGTTCCGCTTACCGATGATGAAAAAGCCTTACTTGTCCCCGGTGCTATTATCACTTTCGCTTTCGATTCAATCGGAACGGCATGGATTGGATATAACGGTGCCGATTGGATTCGGGTAAACTGGGATGCGGATGCAGTTAATTCCGGCGGTGGACTCGCCCAGTCTACTTTTGAAGAGATGGAAGCGGCTTTTGGCGAAGGTTTTGCCGATACTGATTTTGAGCTTTTTGTTGAAGCAAGTGAAGATTTTGAAGTGTTTTACTTAAAAATCGGCAATAGAAACTAATAGGGAGGAAAAAAATAAATGAATAGAATAAAGAAATTATTAGCTTTAGGCCTTGCTGCTATTTTGTCCCTTTCTATTATGGCATGTGGCGGCAACGCAGAACAAACCAGTGGAAGTACTACAGCTACGGGCGAAGCCGGTGCTGTTGAAAGCACAGCTTTATCTACCGGGCCGAGGGATATCAACATCGGGACATGGTGGCTGCCTTTTTATGATAGCTCCCACACTTCGGTTGAAGATGACCCGACTTATTCCGGTTTGGATGTTGCGCACCGGAGATTTGACCGGGTCCAGGAAATAAATGATATTCACAATGCCCGGATTTTCTTTCATAACTTGACCTATGACGGAGTTATCGAATCACTTAATACTTCAGTCCTTGCCGGTGCGCCGGATATGGACATCTATCTTGTCAACATCAACTTCGGTGTCCCGGCAGTAATGAACGGCCTTGTGGTTGACTTAAAGTCAATATTACCGGCTGACCATGATATTTTGACGAATCAGATTAATGCCCGTTTTTTGAATTTAGGCGATGGCAAGGCCTCTATATTCGGCAAATCCGGCGGCGAAGCGCAGATAGAAAATACTTATGTATTGGGCTTTAATAAACAAATGCTTGAAGCAAACAATCTGGAAAGCCCGGTTGATTTGTGGGAACGCGGTGAATGGACCTGGGACAAATTTATTGAATACTGTGTTGCCCTGACCCAGGATACGACCGGTGACGGCCAGATTAACCAATGGGGTTACTGCGGTTACTTCCAGGAAACATTTACCGAGCTATTGATGAGTAACGGTACCTATGTAGCCAAAGATGGCACCGAAAATCTATCTTCCAAAGAAGTCGGCGAAGTTCTGCAGTTAATGTATGACATGTACAATGTCCTCAATGTTGCTTATCCGTATGATCTCGATGAAAGCGCAGCTTCCAGTTCAATGCGCGGCCAGTATCGTGAAGGTAATATTGGCTTCTTTCCGATTACCCAATGGATTGCCAATAACGGCGATTATGATGCATTAAGCGATAATGCTCTCAATTTTGACACCGTTTATGTCCGCTGGCCGGTTGGCCCGAGCGGCGACAAAGCGACCAACGCCGGTAAAAGAGTAGTTGATGGTGAGTGGTATGTCATTCCCGCCGGTATCGAAGAACCGTTGCGAGTTTTTAATATCATTTATGATTTTTGGAATTGGTATGATATGGATGTCACTGTCCGTGATGACAGAGAAGTTTTGAACTGGTGGTATACTACAACTGCATATGATGTTGAATTACAGGAACAAAATTTCAGTGTTACATTTGATGCAAGCTCAATCGGTTCTTTTGACCTTTGGAGTAATTTGTCGATAGAAGGTTTGGCCGGTAGCTTTAATGAGCTGTTTACCGGGGCTATGACTCCCGGCCAGCTTCAGGAAACACACCGCAATCAATATCAAGATGCTTTGAATGCACTTTTTAGGTAAGGTTTCAAACTAGGTTCGTATGTGAGTATTCTCTGCACTTCGCCGCAAGGCACGCTTTCGCTCAATGTAAAACGTAACGGTACTAAGGCGGCAAATAAGCCGCCAAAGTGCCGACGTTTTCCAACGGCTTGCTTGCGAAGTCAGAAATACTCACTCACGGCCTAATTTAGAAAGGAAATCGATATGAGTATTAAAATGATTGCTCCGCCGGTGCCAAATGTACCATGGCAAGAAAAACCGGAAGGAATTAAAAATGCCCCAATTTGGCGCTATACGAAAAATCCGGTTATTGGCCGGAACCCGGTTGAAAATGTAGCCCGGATATTTAATAGTGCGGTAATGCCTTATGGTGAAGGTTTCATTGGCGTTTTCCGTGGCGAGCAGACGAACGGCGTACCCCACATATACTTAGGGCGCTCCAAGGATGCGATTCACTGGGAATTTGATAAAGAAAAGATTCCTTTTGTTGATGAGGAAGGTAATCCGGCAATGCCTCATTATGCTTATGACCCTCGTTTGGTAAAAGTTGAAGATACATATTATATTATTTGGTGCCAGGATTTTTATGGTGCTTCGATTGGCCTTGCTGAAACAAAAGACTTTAAGAATTTTACGCGGCTGGAAAGCCCTTTTATCCCTTATAACCGTAATGCAGTTTTGTTTCCGCGGAAAATAAACGGGAATTTCGTAATGATGTCACGCCCTTCTGATTCAGGCCATACGCCTTTTGGCGACATATTCATCAGCGAAAGCCCCGATATGGTATATTGGGGTAAACACCGCCATGTGATGGGGCGCGGCCATGCCTGGTGGGAGTCAGTGAAAATCGGCGGCGGGGCTGCCCCGATTGAAACAAGTGAAGGCTGGCTTGTCTTTTATCATGGTGTCAGTGGTACTTGCAATGGGTTTGTTTATTCGATTGGCGGGGCAATCCTTGACCTTGAGAACCCGTCGAAAGTATTATATCGTTGTGAAAACTTTATCCTGACCCCGGAAGAGTGGTATGAAGAACGCGGGTTTGTACCCAACGTAATCTTCCCCTGCGCGACGATTCATGACCCTGACAGCGGCAAAATCGCGGTTTATTACGGTGCGGCTGATAGTTACGTTGGCCTTGCTTTCTGCCAGTTTGAAGAAATTGTTGATTACATTAAGAAGTTTAGCAAGGTGACGGAGATGGATACGGAGCTGGGGAAACGGTAGGACATTTTGTTTATGCGAAGATGGTTCTCAGGTTTATGCTGATGGATATCGTGAATTATACTATACTAAGAAGATAGCAATGCCTCAATATCCTCATGGTTTAATGATTCACGGTTTAATAGTTCGGCAGCGATTTTCTTAAGGTCGGTTATATTATTGGAAATTAATTCCCTAGTTTCATGATAAAGAAGTTTAATGCGGTCACGGCATAAGTCAACAAGTCTTGCTTCACTAGTCCCGGCGCTGAAACTATTGCCATTTGCAAGGACATTCATATTAAAGATGCCGAAATCTTCGTCCATCCCATAAGTAGAAATAAAATTCACCATCTGCGTTGACACCTTTTCAATATCATTGGAAGCGCCGGTGGTGATTTTTTCTTCGCCGAAAATAATTTCCTCACCGGCCCGCCCGGCTAAGAGGATTTTGATATTAGCTAAAAGCTTCTCCTTAGTCATATAAAGAGTATCTTTTGGAATGCTTAAGCTAAATCCGCCGGCCCCGCGGGTGCTTGGGATAATCGTTACTTTGGAAATATAAGAATCAGGTAATAACAATCTGGTTGCAAGGGCATGGGCTGCTTCATGAAAGGCCGTGATTTTGCGGTCTTCTTCAGTGATAAAACTAGTGTCAGTTTTTTCCGCCCCGGCAATAACTGTAAAAAATGCTTTATCAATATGTGTCTGATTAATAAAAACTTTAGTTCCGTTATTTTCATTTGCAGCGAAAATAGCCGCTTCATTTAAAAGATTTTCCAGCATTGCCCCGCTAAAAGATACGGTTGATTTCGCTAATGCTGTTAAATCAACGCTTTCATCAAGCGGTTTATCAGAAGCATGAAGAGTCAGGATTTTTTGCCTTGCATTAACGTCGGGCAGGCTGATTTCAATTAAACGGTCGAAGCGCCCCGGTCTGGTTAAAGCATCATCCAGGGTATCTAAACGGTTGGTTGCGGCAATTACCACTACGCCGTCACGGTCATGGAAGCCGGACATTTCAGCTAAAAGGGCATTCAAAGTCTGGTCGCGTTCATCATGGCTTGCCCCGGGCCCACGCCCGCGTTTTTTGCCAATCGCATCAATTTCATCTATAAAGATAACCGCTTTTTCGGCTTTTTTGGCGGTTTTAAAAAGTTCACGGATTCGGCTTGCCCCGACTCCGACATAAGTTTGCATAAAATCAGAACCGCTGCAAGCATAAAAAGGCACACCTGCTTCGCCGGCGATTGCTTTCGCCATCAGGGTTTTTCCCGTTCCCGGCGGCCCGTAGAAAAGGATACCCCGGGGCATTCTTGCGCCGACATCAGCGTATTTATCCGGATTTTTGATAAACGATATCATATCCTTAAGCATCGCTTTTGCTTCGGCATTTCCGGCAACATCTTCAAGTAAGAGGGATAAATTCCGGGCTTCTTTGAACATCCTGGAGTTTCGTTTCCAAGGCATATTGTACCTTCCTTTATTTGATGTTTGGTTTTCTCTTCGTTTTAATCTTAGCATTTATCATCGGTGAAAACCATGTAAAGATTTTTCCAGTTCAGCCATACCCATTTATATTTTGCAAAAAAACATTTGTAATTAATGGCAAAGTCATGTTATGATGTAAACGATAAAAAAGAGATAGTTACAGTTCAAGGCATCATTGTTCCGCGAGGTGTTTTGCGTTTTGCGCAAAATCCCGAGTTGCGAAGCGCCAAATCGCATTTTTTAACGCGATTTGTGCATTCGTTGCGGTTTGCGGTTTGTCGTGAACAGTAATAAGCAGCCGTCAGATAGTGGTGACGAGAAAAGGAGCGGTAAATTTTATGAATTTAGTTTACAAAGGTAAGACAAAAGACGTTTATGAATTGGCAAATGGAAATTATTGTTTGAAGTTTAAAGATGATGTCACCGGAGCAGATGGTGTTTTTGATCCCGGCGCCAACAAAGTTGGTTTAACAATCGATGGAATGGGACAAGCCGGCATTAGATTAACAAAATATTTTTTCAATTTATTAAAAGAAAACGGCATTAAAACCCACTATATTGATGCTGATATTGAAAATAGCACGATGGAAGTACTTCCAATGACCCCATTTGGCAAAGGTATTGAAGTAATCTGCCGTTATAAAGCAGTTGGCAGCTTCTTACGCCGTTATGGCCTTTATGCTACCGAAGGTCAAGTACTTGATTCACTGGTTGAAGTTACCTTAAAAGATGATGACCGTGACGATCCGCTTATTACCAAAGATGCCCTTGCAATGCTCGGAATTTTAACGAATGAAGAATATAATTCATTAAAAGAGCAAACCAAGAATATTTGCAAAATACTCAAAGATGATATGGCAAAAAAAGGTTTAGAGCTAATTGACATTAAACTTGAGTTTGGCAGCAATAACGGCCAGGTTATCCTCGTAGACGAAATTTCCGGCGGAAATATGCGCGTTTACAAAGATGGCAAAGGTGTTGACCCGCTTGATTTAGTGAAGATTTTGTTGGGATAAAAAAATGACAGGCAAGGATGCCTTAAGAGAATGCGGCACTTAGTTAGGTGCCGCATTTGCTATTTACTGATACCCCTCCGGATTCTTACTCTGCCAGTTCCAGGCGTCAGCACACATTTCGCTAATGCCGTATTTTGCTTTCCAGCCAAGCTCGGTTTTTGCTTTGTCGGCATTTGCATAACATGAAGCGATATCACCGGAACGGCGCGGTTTGATAGTATAAGGAATCTTAATTCCGGTTACTTTTTCAAAATTACTGATAATATCAAGAACGCTATAACCGGTGCCGGTTCCAAGATTATAGATTTCAAGGCCGCATTTTTCATCAATTTTCTTCAGAGCTTTAACATGGCCGTCAGCCAAATCAACAACATGAATATAATCGCGGACACCGGTTCCGTCGGGAGTATCATAATCATTGCCGAAAATCCCTAATTCCGGTAATTTGCCAACGGCAACTTGGGTGATAAAAGGCATGAGATTATTCGGGAGGCCATTCGGGTCTTCCCCGATAGTACCGCTTTTATGAGCGCCAATCGGGTTAAAATAACGCAGTAAAATAATATTCCATTCCGGGTCAGCGGTTTGGATATCGGTCAGAATTTGTTCAAGCATAGATTTCGTCCAGCCGTAAGGATTAGTGCAAATACCTTTCGGACATGATTCGGTAATCGGGATAAAAGCGGGGTCGCCATAAACAGTTGCCGACGACGAAAAAATTAAATTCTTTATTCCATTTTTGCGCATCTCATCAACCAGTACCAATGTACCGGCGATATTGTTTTGGTAATATTCCCAAGGTTTATTCACCGATTCCCCAACAGCCTTAAGGCCGGCAAAATGGATACAAGCGGTGATTTTTTCGGTTTTGAAGATTTTTTGCAAAGCCGCCCGGTCATTAATGTCATTTTCATAAAATGTAATCACTTTTCCAGTAATTGTTTCCACCCGTTCAAGGCTTTTTTTGCTGGAATTTGAGAGATTATCAAGGACAACTGCTTCATAACCGGCATTTTGTAATTCAACTACGGTATGGCTGCCGATAAAACCGGCTCCGCCGGTAACTAAAATTGACATATTTTCTACTCCTTTAAAAAAGAATTGCTACCGCCGGGCGTAGCTTTTATAGTTCAATCCCATTTTTCAAACACAATTCCCGTGCGCTTTCAACTGAATCCACCCCCGTCAAATTTTTAATCGGGGCAAACTCATATTCCCTGACCACCTCATAAGGCAGGCAGCTATCTAACTGATGAATCATATCAAGCGCAAGCATTTCATATTTGTACCCATTAGGTTCAGTGGGGTTGACCGGCTTACTTTCATCATTGAGATAAGGGATTTTCTTTTCAACTAAATGGATTTCCAGCTTTTTTTCCAGGATTTCATCAAGACTTTTCACCTTAAAAAGATAATTCATAATCACCCCGAAACCATAAGCGGGATTGCCATTTTCATCCTTTGCATCCATCAGTTCATCGGTCATATCATAGTATTCAACAATCGAAGGGCGGCCGTCTTCCAAGCAAATTGCCCCGACTTTTTCATCACGGGTATTTTTGTGGACGACTTTGGCACCAACCACACAAGCGGCATCTATCGTTGCACCAACGAAACAGGGGTCGGCGATTCGCTGCAAGGGGTTATCAACATTAAAGATATTAAGCCACTCAACTCCCCTCGCTTTTGCCGCTTTTGCAACCCCATTTTTGTCCATTGAGGCATACCAGCCGCCATTGCCATTCGGCGAGGAAGCAATCAAGCCCTTTTCTTCAAGAAAGACCTTGCCGTTGTAATCAGAAGCGGGAGCCATTTCCTGCTTGAAAAAGGTAACATTATTTTTATCATAGCCAAAATAGTTATGTTCTTTCATAAAGGCTATGGTTTCGTCATTGTTTTTGTCACTGGTCATAATATATAAAGGCACAATAGTACCGGTTTGCTCTACTACATCGAGTAAGTTTTCAATCAGGCGTTGAAAAATATATACCGGCTTATTCAGGCCGATATTATAAAGACCTTTGGGTTTGTCTGAACCTAAACGTGTCCCCATTCCACCGGCTAGGATAACCGCCCCGACTTTTCCGGCTCTAATTGCTTCAATTCCAAGTGCAGTAAATTCGGCTTTCCGGGGTTCAATATCCTTGATTTCCAAAGCTTTTAATGGAGTAATCTTACCTCTAGTACAAGGGGCACCGGAATTTTTGATTGCCGAAAGGACCGAAAAATCAGTTTCTTCGATTTGGGAAAGCAATTTTTCCTGACTTGCTGTTGTTAGTTCCTCATAATATTTTAATAGATGGGTTTGTCCGTATTTTTCTAGTTTTTGATAAGCTTCTTGATAATTCATTTTTGTAGCCTTTCTGGAATCGTTATTGGTAAAGTATAACATATTTTCTTGGGGTTGGATAGTATTTCCCAACACCGTTGACTGCAATAGTCAATAAAGTTAAGGCAGATAATTAATAATAAAATTCCGCAAATTTCGCCCGATAATACCAATTACTTCATCTTCCGGCATTCCCCGTTCAAGAAGGGCTGCGGTAAGTAATGGCGCATCGCGGTGATTTTCAAAACAATCAAAAAGCTCCGGTTCGGAATTTAGGCGCGGTTCAGCAAGGGCGTATGAATTACACAAATCAAAACCATAACATAAATGTTGACTGCCAACTAATTTGGTAATGTGCATTATATGTTGAACAAGTTTATCCAGATGATTGCCGTTTTCGTAAGAACCGGTAATGAGGCTGCAAGCGTTTATTCCGATTAAGCCGCCCCGCCGGCATAGAGAGACGATCTGTTCATCGGTGAGATTACGATAGCTGTCATAAACAGCGCGCGCGTTTGAATGAGTGGCTATAAAGGGTTTACTAACAGTGTTTAATATATCGGCAAAACCGTCGTCATTTAGGTGACTGACATCGATAAAGCAGGAGAGCTGGCTAAGCTTATTAAGGGCGGCAAAACCATACTCGGACAAGCCGCCGGTGATAGCTTTTTTTTCGATAGCCCGGCAGCAGCCACTGGCAAGCATATTACGGCGGCTCCAAGTGAGAGAGGCACCGCGTACACCTAAATCATAGAAGATATCAAGCAGGGACAAATCAATACCAATGAAATCAAGCCCCTCGATATAAAGAATGATGGCGATTTTATCCTGGCATCTGGCTATTTCTAAATCTTCTCGGGTTTTCACCAGTATAACATCATTAACAACAGAAGTTAAATCATGATTTAATGCAGCGGCTTGTAAAAGGGCATTTTTTAACCCGGCTTCTGGCAGGGCGGCATCATCTACATAGATGGTAGACATGATGAGGTTAAGCCCGGCGGTACGGAAGTTATCAAGATAATATCTTTGAATAATATTCGTTTCACCGGCTTGATGGCGCAGCAGAATTTCACCGGCGAGGTCGAGATGGGCATCAGCGACGTAGTTTTCAAGGTGTAATTTTTGAGCGTAGTTGATAAAATTATTCATGGCTTACCATCTTTAACTAGCTAAAAGTTTTTTTATTATATGCAATGTACTTTTTTTGTTACCATGATATACTAGTGTATGATTTTAATTAATTACTAGTAGATGGAGCTTCTCATATGAAATCCGCAAGATTAAAATACATATCCGCGATGTTGATATTCGGCAGTGTTGGGCTTTTCGTCCGCTATATCCCCCTGCCTTCAGCACAAATCGCCTTAGGCCGGGGTATCATTGGCTGCCTTGTTTTATTGATGACAATGATTTTATTACGCAAAAAAATGTCTTGGGAACGAATTCGGGCCGATATGTGGATTCTTATTTTTTCCGGTATTGCTATTGGCGTAAACTGGATTTTTTTGTTCCAGTCATACCGCTATACCACTATTGCTAACGCCACTATTTGTTACTACTTTGCCCCGGTTATAGTCATTTTTCTTTCACCTTTTATTTTAAAAGAAAAGCTGACTCTGGTCAAGGCCGGTTGCATTTTGGCGGCCGTTGCAGGGATTTGGCTGATTACTGGATTTGGCGGGGCGGGAAATGGCCAGACTGGTCAAAGCCAGGCGGGTTACACCTTGTGGGGGGATGATTTAATTGGAATAATGTACGGGTTAGGGGCGGCGGCTTTTTATGCAACGGTGATTATCCTGAACAAATTTTTCCGCAAAGTCACTGATTTGGAACGTACGGTTATCCAGGTCGGTTTTGCAGCGCTTTCACTTTTGCCTTATGTTTTATTGACTATGCCTGAAAATACGGAAACGATAACAATAACAGGTGTTATTTTATTATTGGCAATGGGTATTTTTCATACCGGATTTGCTTATTATCTTTATTTTTCCGGCCTTCATGCGCTAAAAGGGCAGACGGCGGCTTTGCTTAGCTATATTGACCCCTTAACGGCGATTTTGCTTTCGGCGTTGATTCTTAGTGAAAGGATGGGATGGTTGCAAATTCTGGGTGGTATTTTGATACTGGGCGGCACGATGCTGAATGAGGTTAAGGGGCTATCAAGCAATAAAGAAAAACATAAATACAAAGTGACAAAAACTTCCCCCCATCACGAATAGATGGAATATCTCATGGGAACCAAAATTAATGTGCCGGGAATTAAATAACGGCAGTTTCAAGGCATAAATTACCCCGCCAATGGTATAAATCACTCCGCCGGCAGCGAGCCAAAAAAGTGCTGCCGCCGGTAAAGTATTAATAAGCGGGCCGATAAAGCCTATACATACCCAACCCATCGCAATATAAATGGATGATGAAAACCATTTCGGGCAGGTTATCCAAAAAACTTTGACCACCATTCCGATAAAAGCTAATGACCAGATGACAATCAGCAGGGTATTGCCAACCGGACCTTCAAGGACAGTCAGGCATACCGGGGTATAAGAGCCGGCAATCAGAGCGAAAATCATCATATGGTCAATTCGTTTAAAAAATTTGATGGTTTTTTCAGAAAGTGAAACAGCATGATAGGCGGTACTTGCACCATATAAAAGCATCATCGTCAGGATGAAAACAGAAAGGGCCAGCGGTGCAAGGGCATGAGCCGCATTGGCAGCCTTAGTCAGTAAAGGTATAGCAGCAAGCATTACGAGAATCATCCCGATAAAATGAGTGATGGCACTGCCAGGTTCACGAATAGTAATTTGCATATTGACCTCCAAAATGCGAGATGTAGTATTGAAAACTACGTCACGTATAGTAACATACTATGACATAACATTTCCTTTGTCAATAACAAATTTACCAAACGAAGCTTTAAATTTTCTTTGGTTGTGTTCCAATGGACACAAACTTAGAAAATCTCTTGTTTTTTTATTCCTCAATTACCTGAATTTCCAAGAAATCAAAATCTATTTTCTCAATAAAATTATCTTGACTAAACCGCACTTTGCTATGTCGCTTAAAGTCGCGGATATTAGCATCAAGCCAAACCGGTTTACCTAAATCAAATTCATAACAAGCGTTGTCTAATGCGTTTAGAATTTTGCGTGTGCGGGTATCATTTTCTTCGTTGCAGATAACAACATCCTTAACTAAACGATTTTCCGCAAATATTTTTGCCCATAAACGAAACATATGTAGCCCTCACATTTCTTTCATTTATGATGTTAGCATACTTTTCCGGCTTTATGAAGAATATTATTGAAAATCCCTGCAACATAGTATAAAATAAGTACTAGGAAATATTGAAACCGGAATGGCTATATAAGTTGAAAATCAAAGATTTTCAACTGGGAGATTTGCCTACGCGCAAAGTCTCCAGATTTTGGAAGGAATATGGTTATAAAATGAAAATAATGCTAATTATAGGGGCTGTGATAGCAATAATTGTACTAGTCGTAGTTATTTTTAGTACTGTAGCAAATGGGATGATGGATCCTACAAAAGAGGACAATAAAAGCGACATTGACAACTAGGAGCGGTTTATGCGTTATTTATTCAATGGAAAAATTGAAAAGCAAAATGATGTTTATCAGATTAAACTACCCTTTAACGTCTGGGAAGTCTGCAAGAAGCGTGATATAATTGATGCAACTATTAATCTTGCAAATCAAAGTACCGAGTGTAAATTACTGCCGGTTAATAAAAACGGCAGATACAAAATTAATCTTGGCGAAAATGATATTCTGCACATTGATACCGGTCAGGAACACGAGATTTTACTGCATATCAGAGAAAGCCTTATAAAGCTTGAGAAAGATTCACCTTATAGCTTTACTAATCCAATCCGCAATATCGGCAGTATGGAAGTAATTATCCAGCCGGTGGATGGTTTGTGCAGTCAAACCTGCATTGCAATGCTGGCCGGGGTAACGATTGCAGAAGTTGTAAATGTGATGGGACTCCGCGAATGGCAAGCCAAGATGGGGGAGATGATTTCAGCCCTCAATTATTATGGGATTGAACATAGTGATACAGTTATATATACTGAAGGGCGTGAAGTTACACTGCCTAAGTGCTGTATTATGATGGAAAAAATGGGGCTTTATTGCCATTATCTGGTTTATTATGATGGTAAATTTTATGACCCCAATCTGCCTGTTTTTGAAGAATATGATATGGGTAAATTAGAAGGATATCTTGAGGTAAAATGCTTATAAAATCTCAAACTTATTTTTTTTGAACTTTAACATTCCCTCATCACGCATTTTACATAATTCATTTGACATTGCACTGCGGTCAACACATAGATATTGCGCCATCTCTTCACGGTTAAAAGGGATGGCGAATTTTTTTGTACCATTACTATATAAATCGAAAAAACACAATATTTTTTCCCTTGTTGTCCGTTTGGACAGCACCTCAATTTTGCGGTTAAGCGCAAAATTCTTCTTTGCAACCAGCTTAAGTATATTATTAAGAAGTTTTTTGTGGGACGGGCAAGCATTATCGCACAGTGAAATAATTTTCTGACCATTAATTTTCAAGATTTCCGTATTCTCAGCAGCGAAAATCATAACCGGGCTGTGAGTAATTCCGGCACAAACAAGAATATCGCCGAAAATTTCAGCTTCCGGCAATTCGGTGAACATCGAGACATTACCCCGTTCATCTTCCTTGATAATTTTCACGCAACCCGAGATAATTACGCCGGCAAAAGTTACCCTGTCCCCTTCGCTTATGATTATCTCATTTTTCTTATAATAAGAAGTCCGGGCGGATAAACAGGTTAAGAGTGGTGCAAACTCATCATATGTAATTTCAAGGAATAGCGGGTTATTTTTTACCGCCTCAAAAATATTTTGCATAAAAATCGATTCGTTGTTTTTACAACAGACTTATTTAATTTATTGTAATACAATGTTTATAATACGTCAAGGAGGAAATAGAATGAATAAACATACACTTTTTATAACCCAAACAGCAGTTATGATTGCTTTACTAGTAGGGGCGCAGTTCGTTACCCGCCCGTTAGGCCAGTTCGTAACCGGCTCGTTGGTAAATCTGATTCTTTTAATCAGCCTTTTTATTATCGGGACCGGCAGCGGGATTACGGTAGGCTTGCTCTCACCGTTTATGGCTCTTCTTGCTGGAATCGGGCCTGCTTTCCCGCAAATAGTACCTTTTATGGCAACAGGTAACATAATTTTAGTACTTGTTGCAAGCCTTGTCAAAAAACATATGGCAAAAAGCAATAAAAAAGATATCCTCATTGCTTCGGCCGGACTTATTGCAGCAAGTGCAGCGAAATTTTTATTCTTATGGATTGCCCTTGTAGTTGTTGCCCTTCCCCTGATACCTGGCATCAAAGAGCAGCAAATCGCAGTAATTAGCGTTGCTTTTACATGGCCGCAGTTAGTAACTGCATTAATCGGAAGTACGCTTGCAATGATAATTGTGCCTTTACTTAAGCGGGCAAGGATAAAAAGCTGATGCCCGGCGGCATCAGTTCTAAGAGAATGCGGAGCGTTCTCGCTATAATGATTTACTTGGTTCGCGCTTTTTAAATATTCGGTTTGCTCTTAACTTAAAATATTGCCATCTAATATCATAATCGGTTAAATTTTCATGTTGAAAATATTTGGAAATATTCTTGTGTAATGTTGAGAAATATGTTATATTAAATTCAGTTGACGTATACAGGAAGTATATTAAAATACAAACATGAAATATTTTGCTCACACTAAAGACGGAAAAACATTTGTTAATGAGAACGAATGTCAAAAACTGGTTGAACATCTAAACAACACTGCCTTTTATGCAATGAAAAGAGCAGAGTTTTTTGAAGCAAGTGAAGCGGCTTATGTGATTGGATTACTGCATGATATCGGAAAATACAGCGACGGTTTCCAAGCTAAAATTAAAGGAAAGGTAAATATATCTGTACCCCATGCAATGGCCGGGGCATTCATACTCAACAATAACTACGATTTATTGTCGAAATATTATGGTATAGCCATAGCTTCTCATCATACAGGGCTTAGTGATTACGGTACCCTTGTTGACAAAGATAATAATACATACTGTGGTAAGTTAAATAATCATAAACCGCTAAACTTAATCTATGAAAATGAGGTATTGCTTCCTGCAAAAATAAGCCATAAGCGGCTAAAACTTTCTATCGGCTATGAAGCCTTTCAATTTTCCATGTATCTGCGAATGCTTTTTTCCGTTTTAGTTGATTCTGATTTTACCGACACAGAAGAATTTTGTACTGATACTAAACGTAATACAAATTATACGTGTATTGAAGAACTCTATAATAATCTAATGGATAATATGCCGCAAAATACCGGCGGTAAAGTAAATACAGTTCGTGCGGAAATCTTAAATGATTGCCTTGCGAAAGCAGAAAATCCACAAGGGTTATTTTCATTATGTGTACCAACAGGCGGCGGGAAGACACTTTCATCTCTTGCTTTTGCGCTTAAACATGCTCAAAAACATGGTTTAAGGCGAGTTATCTATGTTATTCCATATACAAGTATCATTGAGCAAAATGCTGAAGTTTTCAGGGAAAAAGTGGGTGCGGAAAATGTGCTTGAGCATCATAGCGGTTTTGAAATTGACAGTGAGGATTTCAAAGCTCGCTGGGCAAGCGAAAACTGGGATATTCCGATTATTGTAACAACGAACGTGCAGTTCTTCGAATCGTTATTTGCTGCTAAAACCACTAAATCCCGCAAAATTCATAATATTACTAAAAGCGTGGTTATATTTGATGAAGCCCAAATGCTTCCGGGCGACTATCTTTCTCCATGTATGGCAATAATCAGTGAGTTAATCACCAATTATGGGGTAACTGCGGTTTTGTGTAGTGCTACTCAACCGCTTGTGCATAAATATATGTACAAAAACATTAAGCAAACAGAAATAATCTCGAACCATACCGATTTAGCCAGTAAATTAAAACGAGTGAATTTTAATTTTGCCGGAAAAAAATCTGATGATGAGATAATCTTAGAAATAGCTAATCAACATTCAGTATTATTAATAGTAAATTCACGCAAACACGCATTTTCTCTCTATGAAAAAACAAAAAGCTTCATATCTCAAAACGGCTTATTTTATTTAAGTACGCTCCTTACCCCGGCTGACAGAACAGCGAAAATAAATGAAATTAAACGCCGTTTAGCTACCGGCGAACCGGTAGTAGTCATTTCGACACAGTTGCTTGAGGCGGGCGTCGACGTTGATTTCCCGGTTGTATATCGTAGTCTGGCAGGAATAGATAGTATTATCCAAGCAGGCGGGCGTGCTAACCGCGAGGGTAAATTAGCTGATTTAGGAAAGGTTATTATCTTTGAACCTACTGAAAGCCCAATTCCGCGTTCTTTGCAACTTTATGCCTCCTGCGGTAAAGAGGTAATTGAATGTCTTAATCAAGATGCTTTTGAACTCGCCGGAATAACTAAATATTTCGAACTATTAAATCATGCACTCGAGCGAGACGGTATTAGAGATATGAAAGGCATCTTAAATGAGTTTGAAATAAATCGCTGTGGTGAAATTGTGAAGATGAATTTCGCAACCGCCGCCAAAAATTTTAATCTAATTGATAATAATACCCATAACATAGTTATTCCATGTAATAAAAATTTAGGATTGATTAAGAAGTTACGTAATGAAGGAAGTTCGCGTAAATTATTGCGCAAATTGCAAAAGTATAGCATCAATATCTATGATAATGAGTTCATACAACTCCAAACTGATAACGCACTTGAAAAAATTGATGGTATTAATTTGCTGATTATACCGAAGTATTATTCGCCTGAATCAGGTTTAAATATATTTACAAAAGATAATAAAAATGCAGAATGTGCGTTTATATAGAGATAGGAGGTCAGTGAAAATGGCATATGGAGTTAAATTTAGAGTTTGGGGCGATTATGCTTGTTTTTCCCGTCCGGAATTAAAAGTCGAACGAGTCAGTTATGATATTATTACCCCATCGGCGGCACGAGGGATCCTTGACAGCATTTATTGGAAACCGGCTATTTTTTGGAAAATAGACAAGCTTCACGTTATCAACTCAATTGAATTTACAAATATTAGGCGTAATGAGGTTGCGGATACAGCATCATTGTCTAAAGTGAAAAAAATTATGAAAAATCCGGAGCCATACCACATTATATCTACTGATGTACGGCATCAACGGGCGGCATTGGTTTTGCGGAATGTTGAATATGTAATTGAAGCGCATTTTGACTTAACCGATAAGGCAGGTGAGTTAGATACAGTTGAAAAACATTACAACATTGTTTTGCGGCGATTACGTAAAGGTCAGTTTTTTTCGAAACCCTTTCTGGGAACGCGCGAATTTCCCTGCGATTTTGAGATTATTGAAAATAATGATATTCCGAAATCACAACTTATAGGTGAACGTGATTTAGGTTATATGCTTTACGATATGGGTTATCATATTGATAATCAAAAACAATGGGTTGAACCGGCATTTTTCCGGGCAGTATTAAATAATGGTACTCTTGATTTGACGAGCGTGGAGGTGGTGCAATGATTATTAACGCTTTGAGCGAACATTATGATGTACTCAAAAAAGATGACAAATCGGGGATAAGTAGTCCCGGTTTTCAAAAAACCTATTTCAATTATACTGCCGTTTTATCCGAACAAGGGGAGTTGTTTGAAGTGATTTCCCATGTCGTTGACAAGAAAAAGCCGCAAAGTGCAATTATGCCGGAAACGATGAAAAGTTCCGCGGTTGGTTCATCTCCGGTTTGTGATAATATGTCATATATTTTTGGAGTTGATGATGGCAAGGGAAAAGGCATTCAAAAATTCAATGTGGCAAAAGAGCTGCATTTAAAACTATTTGAGAGTGCTGTTTCAAAAGAGGGTATTGCAGTCAGATTATTTTTTGAGAATTGGAAACCGGAAACAGTTTCAGAACGGGAAGAAATTACAAAGCATTTCCTTAAGGGAATATCACCGCCCGGAAATGTAGTATTTAAACTCGTGGGTGAAACCAAGCATTTTCATGAAAGTGATGAGGTAAAAGAGATATGGCTTAACGAAAATTCAAAGAAGTCTGCCGAAAATGAAGAATGTATCGCCCAATGTGCTATTACCGGTGATATTACAAGTATTGCAACATTACATACTCAATTTAAAGGGGTTAAAGGAGCGCAACCCACAGGCGCATCGCTTATTTGTTTTAATAAGACTGCTGATGAGTCATACAATCTAAAACAATCACATAATTCTCGCGTTTCAGAAATAGCTATGTTTAAATATACAACCTCATTGCAATGGTTATTGAGTTCAGCAGAAAACAAACTCTTCATTGGTGATGATACATGTGTATTTTGGGCAAACTCCCAGAATTATAAACAATATGAAGAAACAGCGTTTTCTTTGTTGTTTGGAATAAATGATAACGATGAACCGGAAGAGAATCAAGTTGAGCGAATTGTAGAAACGCGGGTTAAAGCAATCTTGTTGCAAGGCTCGGAGGGTATTTATACAACTTCTGATTTTAATCCTGATACAAATTTCTATGTACTTGGGCTTGCCCCGAATGCGGGCAGAGTTTCCGTCAGGTATTTCTATTGTAATACTTTTGCCGAATTTTGTAATAAAATTAAGCGGTATTATGATGAAACGCAGGTTATCGGGAATTTAAAGAATATCAAAATAAGACGTTTGATTGATGCTACAATCAGTACTAAAAGCAAGGATAAAAAGGTTAATCCACTGCTCGGAGGTGCGGTAATGCGGGCGGTTTTATCAGGCAGCAGATACCCGCAAATTTTATTTAATCAAGTAATTTTGCGTGTAAAAACAGAGAAGCATGTAACTCAAGAAAGAGCCGCTGCAATAAAAGCGTTTCTAATAAGAAATTATAAGGAGGAGATTTTGCCTATGTTAGATGAACAATCTACTAATTCCGCCTATGTATTAGGCAGAACTTTCGCAATACTTGAGATGATACAGAAGAACTCAGTTGAGGGAAAGTTAAATGCAACAATCAAGGATAAATATTTCGCGACAGCGTGTTCTAACCCTGCGCTTGTATTTCCGACATTGTTGAAATTAACACAACATCACTTAGCAAAATTTGACGGAGTTTTCTGGGATAAAAAACTTGGTGATTGTCTGAAATTAGTTGCGAGTTTCCCGAAAGCGCAAAACATGGAGAACCAAGGACAATTTATCTTAGGTTATTACCATCAAACACAAAAAAACTACGAAAAAAGAACAAAGGAGGAAAACAATGTCAGTAATTAAAAACAGATATGATTTTGTAATAATTTTCGATGTGGAAAACGGAAACCCCAATGGGGACCCTGATGCGGGCAATATGCCGCGCACCGATGCCGAAACCGGACATGGTATCGTTACCGATGTTTGTCTAAAGCGCAAAATTCGTAATTATGTTGAGCTTGTTAAAGAAGATAGCGAAAGACATAAGATTTTTATTAAGGAGATTCTTAATCCCAAACTTGAAGCGGCATATATAGCTGAGGGGATTGAGAAGAAAACGACAAAATCCGAAGAAATAAAACAAGCGCAATTGTGGATGTGTAAAAACTATTATGATGTAAGGACATTTGGTGCAGTTATGAGTACCGGCGACTGCCCTTGTGGTATTGTTCGCGGGCCGGTACAGATTAATTTTGCGAAAAGTATTGACCCTGTTATCCCCCAGGAAATAACAATTACCCGTCAAGCTGTCACGAATATCAAAGATGCGGGTAAAGAAACTGAAATGGGTAAAAAAGCATACATTCCTTATGGACTGTACAAAGCAGAGGGTTTTATTTCGGCTATGTTGGCAGAAAAGACTGAATTTTCCGATGATGATATAGGTTTATTATGGGAAGCAATAATCAATATGTTCGAACATGACCGTTCGGCGGCGCGGGGTAAGATGATTGTCCGCAAGTTAATTGTGTTTAAACACGATAAGCCGATTGGCAATGCTCCCTCGCATACTCTGCTTGAGCGGGTAAAAATAATCCGAAAAGAAAGTGAAGCACCGGCAAGAGCTTATACTGATTATGATGTATCGGTTAATCATGATAATTTACCGGAGGGTATAAGTATTATTGAAAAACTATGACGAATTGGAACGATTACCGATATCAGCAATAAAGCAGTATGCTTATTGTAAACGACGATTTACACTGATGTTCGTTGACTGCGAGTGGGGAAGTAATTATAAAATTGTTGAAGGTGATATCCTGCATGAAAAAGTTAACGACCCTTTTTTTAATGAAAAGCGTGGTGGCAAACATATCAGCAGGAGTATCCCGGTTTATTCCGATACGCTGAATTTATATGGTATTGCTGATGTTGTCGAATTTATAAAAGATGATAATGGAGTTGAAATAGGCACTAAACCAGGCTTGTGGCAAATTAATCCGGTTGAGTACAAGAATGGAAAACCTGAAAAGAGCGGGGCTGACAATTTACAATTGTGTGCACAGGCTTTATGCTTAGAAGAAATGTTTGGGGCAAAAATTGAGTCAGGTGACATTTATTATGGTAAATTGCGTAAACGGATAACTATTCAATTTACCAATATTCTCAGAAATCAAACTATCTGTATTATTAACGAAATAAATGAGTTATTAATTAAAGCAGAAATTTCACCTAAACCGGAGGGACAAGTTTGTAGCCATTGTTCATTGATTGATATATGTATTCCGGCGATTTATGAGAATAAAAATTCAAACCGTACACGTATAGAAAGGCTGATAAAAAATGCGTAAATTGCTCAACACATTATATATTACAACCCCCAAATCGTATTTATCGCTGGATGGCGAAAATGTTATTGTCCGGCTAGATGATGAAGACAAATTCAGATTACCATTTATTAATGTTGAAAGTATTATCTGTTTTGGGTACATGGGGGTGAGCCCGGCTCTGATGGGTAAGTGTGTAGATAACAATATTTCGCTATGTTTCCTTAACCCCGATAATGGTAAATTTCTTGCAAGAGTAACCGGAAAAACAAAAGGTAATGTTTTTCTTAGAAAACAGCAATATTTATTATCAGACAATGAAGAGTTTTGCCTTGATTTCGCAAAAGAAATTGTTGCCGCAAAGATTTATAATTCTAGATTTCTACTCGAGAGGACAATTCGCGATAATAGAGAAAAAATTGATACAGCGAAACTTGTTAGAACGTCGGAAATATTGAAAGACTCTATCAATTATTGTTATGAATTTCAAAGCAAAGATAAACTTCGCGGTTACGAAGGAGTGCAGGCAAAGCAGTATTTTAAAGTATTTGATGACATGATATTACATCAAAAAGAGGATTTTTATTTTAATGAACGCTCTAAACGTCCGCCGTTAGATAATATCAATTGTATGTTGTCATACCTATATACAATTTTGAGCTTTGATATAGTAGCGGCTCTCGAAACGGTTGGGCTTGACCCTTATGTGGGATTTTATCACGAATTGCGGTCAGGCCGGGCATCGCTTGCGGTAGATTTAATAGAGGAGCTTCGTTCATACATGGTGGATAGATTTGTCATTTCACTAATCAATTTAAAGAAAATTAATCACGCGGATTTCTTCGAAAAAGAAGGCGGTGCAATTTTGATGTCAAGCGAGGGCCGAAAGAAAATTTTAACGGCGTGGCAAGAAAGGAAGAAAGAGATTATCACGCACCCATATCTAAAGGAAAAGATTGAAGTTGGGCTTATCCCATATGCACAAGCTCAATTACTTGCACGGTTTATTCGAGGAGATAATGACGAATATCCGCCATTTTTATGTAAGTAAAGGATGACAAATATGTTTGTATTAGTGGCGTATGATGTGAATACCGAATCCGATGCCGGAAAGAAAAGATTAAGAAAAGTTGCAAAGACTTGCCAAAATTATGGACAGCGTGTACAAAATTCACTTTTTGAATGTTCAATTGATTATGGTAGCTTCTTAAAACTAAAAAGAGAATTAGAAATGATTATTGATAAAAATAAAGATAGTTTACGTTATTATAATTTAGGAAAAAATTGGGATTCAAAAGTAGAACATATCGGAGCAAAGCCCGGCTACAATCCGGAAGGAGTAATAATAATTTAAGATTTATATGTATTTTTGCGAACCATAAGCTAACATAAAATTCATTAACAACAAGTGGCTTTGTCAGCGGTTCGGTAAAAATAAATGTCCGCCTCGAAAAGGTGTAGATTTTAATGAAATGGTGATTTCATCATATTTGTTAGGGTCGCGCCTCACGCAGGCGCGTGGATTGAAACGCATTATATATAAAAGTGTGGTAGAATATATGTAGTCGCGCCTCACGCAGGCGCGTGGATTGAAACGCATGAATGATAAACATTAAGTTTTTGGGGCAAGTCGCGCCTCACGCAGGCGCGTGGATTGAAACCGAAAATTGATATTGCATCAATAATTCCACGATAGTCGCGCCTCACGCAGGCGCGTGGATTGAAACTTCCAAATCAGATATTAACTTGTTTATATTGTGTCGCGCCTCACGCAGGCGCGTGGATTGAAACTTCA
>Ga0131853_10000240_pt1 | contig 99150 bp, 66 predicted proteins | sample TergutLab28metaG_FD_92764 | JGI IMG/M metagenome (GOLD analysis project Ga0131853, IMG submission 92764) | Labiotermes labralis P1 segment gut microbial communities from Petit-Saut dam, French Guiana - Lab288 P1 (version 2) (version 2) | ecosystem: Host-associated > Arthropoda: Insects >...
CGCTAACTTCAGGTGTGCCTTATGGAAACCATTCCCACGCACCTTAGTCAATATTCTTCTTCAAAGTCGCTAGGGCATTCTTTTCAAGCCTGCTGACCTGTGCTTGTGAGATGCCGACTTCTTCGGAAACTTCAATTTGAGTTTTTCCCTCGAAAAATCTTAAGGAAAGAATTTGCTGCTCTCTTTGGGATAGTTTGTTTAGTGCTTCACTGATTGAAACGCTCGTTATCCAGTTTTCATCACAATTCTTGACATCCTTTATTTGGTCCATTATCATGACAACATCGCCGCTGTCATGATAAACCGGGTCAAAAAGGGAAACAGGGGTTGAAATCGCATCCATAGCGTCAACCACTTCAAACAATGGCATATTCAATGCCGCCGCCACTTCTTCAAGGGTTGCTTCATTATTTTTGTCTTTTTCCAATTCCGTTCGCATTGAGAGAACCTTATAGGCAGTATCCCGCATACTCCTTGAAACCCTTACGCTTGAAGAGTCTCTCAAAAATCGCCTAATCTCTCCCATAATCATCGGAACGGCGTAAGTTGAAAATCTTAAGTTTAGGGAAGTGTCGAAGTTTTGCATTGCTTTGATGAGACCAATGCAGCCGACTTGGAAGATGTCGTCAACACTTTCTTTTTTTCCATAGAAGCGTTGAATGATTGAAAGGACTAATCGAAGGTTTGCCATCAAAAAATCATCTTTACTTCTTTCGCAGCCTGTTTGTGCTTTTTCAATCAACCTCATTGTGTCAGCATGTGACAGTTTCGGCAAGGTTGATGTGTCAATTCCGCAAATTTCAACTCGTGTGCTCATATGAGTTAATTTTTACCTTGCCTGTGCATTTTATTCCAAACATGAGCAGTTTTGCAGATGTTTTTTAAAACTTTTGTCGAATATTGAAGTATGTAGCAGATATGTTTGCAAAAAATTCTTTAGTGTGATAAAATGGTCATATGAACAAAGATTGTGGATTTATCCGTGACAATTATTGGTTTCGCTATAGAGCGTGTGCAATCATCATTGAAGACGGCAATGTTTTGATGACTAAAAATGAAAAAGTTCCTTACTACTATTCGGTTGGCGGTGGAGTTCATTTGAACGAGACAGCACAAGATGCAGTTATTCGTGAAGTATATGAGGAAACAGGAGAATATTTCGAAGTTGAAAGACTAGCCTTTATTCATGAAAATTTCTTTAAAGGGACTTGGGATGACGAGAATAAGATTTGTCATGAAATAGCGTTTTATTTTCTCATGAAACCGAAAGGTATAAAAGAATTCAACTGGGAAAGTCGAAGTTTAGACGGAGTAAAAGAAACAGTCTCGTTTTTGCCCATAGACAAACTCCATGAATATGAAGTATACCCAACCTTTTTCAAAGACAAACTAAAAAACATGAAAGATGGCATAGAGCATATTTTAAGAAAAGATGACTAGAATTTGATTGCCTTTGGTTTGGAAGTCTAATAAAGAGATTTTTGATTTTAACTTAAAAAAATGTCAAGTTTTGTCGAAAAATTGCATATATATTATGTGGAAAGTGCTATTGTTATTGTTGTTCGTGTAAATTGTGACTTCAAAAACTAGCGTTTTTGACATAAAATAATGAGTGAATTTTTTGAAATGTCTTTTTTGGAACTTAGGAGCAAAGAGGTCATAAATGTCATCGACGGACGGCGTTTGGGGCGTGTTTGTGATGTGATATTAGGGGGGCACAAAGGACATTTGAAAGGAATAGTTGTTCCGTTTTCAAGGCGGTTTTTTTTCAAAAGTCAAGATATTTTTATCCCCTTTGAATGTATTGACAAAATCGGAGAAGATGCTATACTGGTAAGAGTGCGTTCTCACAATCATCATCATGACAAGCACAAAAAGAGTCATGGCGGTGGCGGTCGCGGACATCATGGCGGTGGACCTCACATTCATTTTCATCAAGAATGTCATGACAGAGGGCATGGAGGACATAACGATAAAGAATGTCATCATTCGAAACATGGTCATCATGATAGGGATTGTCATCATGGACACCACGACAGAGACTGCCATAGCGGCGACTCTCATCAAGGACATCATCAAAAATGCGATGAGCACGGCTGTCACGAGCAAGTTCACCGTCCTCACATGAGAGGAGACTGCAAAGATCACGACAAAAAGGAAAAAGACCATCACCACAAGGACCGTCCTAAGTGTGACAGAAAATGCGAAAAGTGTATGTTGTTCGACTGTGCTTTTCGATGGTTAAAATAAAAAGGAACAAAAGATATGAAGTGTATTTATTGCAATTTTGATGATTCAAAAGTTTTGGACTCTAGACTAACGGATAGAGGAAATTCCGTCAAAAGAAGGCGGGAATGTCTTTCTTGTGCAAAGAGATTCACGACCTATGAAATGGTAGAGGCTATTCCGATTTTAGTTATAAAAAATGACGGAACCCGCCAACCGTTTGACCGCTCAAAAGTTCAAAACGGCATAGTCCGCTCGTGCGAAAAGCGAGCGGTATCTATTGCCGACATCAACAATCTTGTTCGTGAAATTGAAGACAACATTCAAAATTCACTTGCAAGCGAAATAAAATCAAGCGACATTGGCGAGATGGTAATGAAAGGATTAAAAGACCTTGACGAGGTTGCATATATTCGTTTCGCTTCAGTCTACAAGCAATTCGCTGATGTCTCAACCTTTCTCTCATTTGTCAAAGAGTTTGAAAAGAAGATTAAAAAGTAGATGACTTTAGTTGATGCAAAACTAAACAAACAATATTTTATCAAAACTTTAAGAGGCGAATTCAATGAAAAACGCCGCCTCTTAGACATGGGATTTTCACCGCTATCATGCATCACAGTTTGTGCCGTCGCTCCATTCGGCGGCACAATTTTGGTTTTATTGAGAGGACGGTTGATAACACTTAGAAATGACATTGCCTCATTCATAGAAGTTGGTTTTTTGAAATAAACATAATATGTGAAGAGTATTGCTTTTGTCGGAAATCCTAATGTCGGGAAAACTTCTTTGTTTAATCGCTTGACAAAGTCAAGCGAGCATGTCGGTAATTGGCACGGAGTGACAAACAGCGCCAAAGAGAAGGGTTTTGAGTTTAAAGGGAAGAGGTTGTTTTTGACTGATTTGCCGGGGCTTTATTCACTCTCGGTTTATAGCCCCGAAGAGGCGGTGACGAGGGATGCTGTTTTAACAAGGGAGCATGATGTTGTTGTTAATGTTTGTGAAGGTGATAATATCTTTCGGAATTTATATTTGACACTTCAACTTCTTGAGGCAAATGTGCCGACTATTTTAGCAATCAACATGATTGACGAATTAGAAAAAAAAGGGAAGAGGATTGATGTTGAAAAAATAGAAAAAGTGTTGGGAATTCCGGTGGTGTGTGTTAGTGCAAAGAGCAAAAAAAGTTCACTTGAGTTAATCACGCTTGTTTTGGAGTGTTTGAATCCTGTAGGGGCGTCAACCTGCCGCCCGCTGTTTGTTTCGGAATACGGCAATGGGCGGCAGGTTGCCGCCCCTACAATATTTCTAAAATCCCTTCGAAAGGAAACCCTGAAATATCTGTCCAAACTTCCTCTGAATGAAATAATTTCAATCATTCGAGACAATGCAAAAAAACATAACATTGACGAAATATTTGCTGCAATAAAAGTGATGGAGCAAGATGAGTTTATTTTAGAAAAATTGCAACTGACAAACTATCAAAAAAAGCAAATTGAAAAGTTTGATGATTTGAGTGAAAAAGTCGCAAGTGCCAGGTACGCTTTTATTGATGAGGAGTTGAGGAAAGTGATACTAGATAAAAACTCCGCTCCATGTCAGGGGGACAGGCACGCTGATTGTGGCAAGGGATTGCCACAATCCCTTCGAGGCACCTATGGTGTCATCGAGCCAGTCACCCTGACACATGCAAAAAACATTGGCAATCGAAGCGGACGACAGAGTGCCGCTTCTGCAAGTGGTGATGAAAAACAGTCTGGCAGCAAATCGTCTCATTCGTTATTCGCCTCATTAAAAAAATCCAAACTCTCGTTTTTTGACAAAATCGTTCTCAACAGGTATCTTGCTATCCCGATTTTTTTGCTTCTTATGTTAGGAGTTTTTTATGTCACTTTTGGAGTTGTCGGAGGTGGGTTGTCAAGTGGGTTGTCATTTTTAATAACACGATTTCTCTATACGCCTATAAAAAGTGCCTTAGAAGGAGCAAATACTCCTGTTTGGATGATTGGACTAATTTGTGACGGGGTTATTTTAGGGGTTGGAGGAGTTTTAGTATTTTTGCCTCAAATTGCATTATTGTTTTTCTTTTTGGCGCTATTGGAAGATACCGGATATATGTCACGAGTTGCATTTATGATGGACGGGCTATTCTCTCGTATAGGTCTTTCCGGCCGTTCATGTTTCACACTCCTCATGGGATTTGGATGCACTGCAAGCGCTGTGACAACGGCTCGCTCTATTGATGATGAAGGCGTGAGAAAAAAGACCGCTCTTTTAACACCGCTTATGTCATGCAGTGCAAAGTTGCCGACTTTTCTTGTTCTTGCCGCCGCATTTTTTGCAAACGGAAGTCCGCTTATTGTTTTTGGGATGTATTTTTTGGGTGCGTTTTTTATGATTGTCATTGCATTAATTTTTGAAAAAACTGCAAAACGCTTGAAAAGTTCAAAAAAATCATTTATACTGAAAGAGCAAGGAATTCACAATACCTTGAAATCATTCATAATGGAGTTGCCTCCATACAGAGTGCCGACAATTGAGAGGGTGTTCCAAGTTGTTTTCACTCATTCAAAACATTTTATAGTTCGGGTTGCAACAGTTGTTTTTGCACTTAATATTATAATGTGGGTTCTCTCGAATTTTTCTTTTTCGCATGGGTATATTACCGGAACGCAGTATGCAAGCATATTTGAAACATTCACCTCGCTCATTGCCCCGATATTCGCACCGCTGGGTTTTGGAGAATGGAGAGCAGTCACAGCACTCCTTAGCGGTATTGTCGCAAAAGAGGCATCGCTTGCAGCACTGGAGAGTTTGGGCGGAGTTCAAAGCGTATTTGCAGGTGAGTATTCAGCATTGTCAGCACTCTCGTTTATGGTTTTTACTCTTTTATATATTCCATGTCTTGCCTCATGTGTATCAATACGGAAAGAAGTCGGAGGGAAGTTGATGGCATTTTCCGTTCTTTTTCATTTTGTCTTAGCATATATTGTTTCTTTGATAGTTTTTCAAATGGGACGGCTGCTGATTAACTATCCATGGATATTTATTATGATTATTGCTGCAATTTTTCTAATCTCCGCCGGATTTGTTTTCTTTTCAAAAAGGCGGAAAAAACCTCTTTCACAAAAGCATGAAAAAAAAGTTTATATCAAAAAAAGAAGTTAGTTTGCTTGAATTCCTCAAAGAGAATTTGGCATTTATCCCAATTGCATCAATAAAAAAACAACTTTCACTAGGGGAAATAAAAGTAAATTCAAAAAAAGAAAAACGAAACATACTACTAAAAAATGGTGATGAAATTGAAATTTTTCTTCCCAAAGCACTTTCAAAAAACGAGACTTATCCAAAAGTCATTTATGCTGACGAGAATATCTTAGCGGTGGATAAGCCTAAACTCTGTGATGTCGAAAATCATTTGGTCAACTTTTTTGTCATGGATTATCCAAGTTTAATGCCTATTCATCGTCTTGATACTAACACAACAGGGATAGTTTTGTTTGCTCTTAATGAAAGCGCCTATCACGAATTATTAAAAGCATTCAAAGAAAAAAGAGTTCAAAAAATCTATGAAGCGAAAGTTTTCGGGCATTTGAAGCAGAAAAAAGCAACTCTTAATGGTTATTTAAAAAAAGATGCTCAGAATTCATTTGTTAAAATAAGCAGCAATCCAAAATCGGATTACAAAGAAATTATAACGGAATATGAAGTTTTGGAAGAGTTTGAAATTAAAGGCGAGAAAATAACATGCTTAAAACTGTCTCCGATAACAGGTCGGACTCATCAACTAAGGGCGCATCTTGCTCATATCGGACATCCGATTCTAGGGGATATGAAATATGGAAACTCATCTTTAAACAAGCAACTATCTTTAAAATATCAACAGTTAAGAGCGGTTTCGATTACATTTTTCGAAATGGAAAGTTCTTTAAAATATTTAAACAATTTGTTAATAAGTGCTTGACTAAAAGATAACTATATTGTATAATATACAGTTGAGAGAGTATAAACAATAGAAAGAGAGGTAGAAAAAACAAAAGGAAACAAAAAACTTATGAAAAACAAATCAAGAATAATGGCAATTTTAATTGCACTTTGTTTGGTCTTTACCGTTGCTTTTGCCTCGGCGTGCAACGATGATCCTGTCAGCACGACAGTCTGGCCGGACTATGTTTTGGTCAGGCGAACCGGTCCTGACCAACCTTATCAAAATCAATTTGTCATCACGATGGGAAACACCGGTCTTGCTGCTTTGCGTCTTGAAGCGAGGGTTTTGCCGAGTGAAGCCTCTCAAAGAATATCTTGGGAAGTTATTGCTCCTGACACTCGTCATGTGTCTGTGACAAATGACGGCAGGATTGAGCCTCAAAGTCCGACACCTATTGACCCTAGCGGCAATCCTGTTCCTGCGAGAATAAGAGTGAGGGCGCATGGCACGAATGTTTATGAAACAGTTCATATAATCGTTGAAGAACAACTTAGACCGCCAAATGATTTGACCATTGTTGCAGAAGGAAACAATTTTGCAATTAACCTCTCAACCGGTATTTTCACGCTTGAACTTGAAGCAACAACTCAGACGCAAGCGGCTCAAATGAATAATTTGTTGTGGGAAACTTTTGGGTATAACGCACATTTAGCAACTGTGGTAACTGAAGGAAGAACAACTATTGTCACAGCAGGAACTGAAGTAGGTAATGTTAGTATTCGAGTTAGAGTTCCCGGAACAAATGTTTATGATGTTGTTAGTATCACTATCACAGGAACGAGACCTACTCCGGTTCAAACTGTTTCAATAGAAGGAGACGCTCACCAACAAATTGATCTTGAAATAGCAAATACTCTTACTTTGACAGCGAATGTTTATCCGATAAATGCAAGCAACATGGTTGCCGCTTGGTCGTCACAAAACACTGCATTTTTGCAAGTGACTTCTCAAACAGGAATTGAAAACGGTATAACAACGGCAACAATCACTGCTGTCAATGGAATAGCCTTGCCGGCAACCGCAACAATTATTTTGACTGTCACTTATGGCGGAATGAATGGGGAAACAAGAGTAGTTTTGGGAAGCGTCTCTGCTAATGTCACAATCACTATTGTCGCAGAAGATGAGTTAGAGCCGAATCTTCCAACTCTTTCAGGAACATGGGCTTCAAACCATTTCGATATAGATGGTTTTGGAAATATCACACAGCAATCAGATATTGATTCAATGATTGAGTATCTTGAATATTGGTTTGATTATTTGTATTTGACAGACCAATCCAATCCGTTTTTCTTGTTGCTTTATGAAGACATTGCATTTTTTGGGCGAGATGAGGCTTTTGAACTATTGGCACTGGAACTTATGGAGAGTGAGTTGTTTTTCGTTGGGAATACCATAACGCTTTTAGTTGGAGGCTATCTTGTTAACTATGATATTTTCACATTAACTCAAACAGGAACTGCGGGTGTTTATAATATCTTTGCAGGCGGCACGACCGAGGACTATTGGATAGGCTATTTCAACTATATTGAAAATCAAATCAGAATAAAGTTTTTTGATGGGGTTTGGTTGGTTTTTGAATAGCAAACCAGTCAGTAATAGAAAAATAACACAAATAACAAAAACAACAAACAATCGGAAAGGAGAGAAGTTGTGGGAAAGAAAAAAGACAACAGTTCTTTGACGAGCAAAGAGAGAAAGGAAATTCGTCAAAGAGAAAAAGAAAAACAACTGAAAAAAGAAAAAAAACATGCCCATGTTTTGGGGTATGAAGCAAGAGAGAAAACTCAAATCATTGAAACGCCTGAAGTTGACGAATTTTCAGAAGGCGAAGTTTTGACAAAGAAAAAATTGCCTCCCGCAAAACTTCTTATGTATATCGGAGTTCCTGCATTAGTGCTGATTATACTCCTTTTTTCAATACTTTTGCCGGTGACAATAATTCCCCATTGTGCGATGATTCAAGTCGGGAATCCTGTTGCAAGAATGCATTTGTCAAACGGAATGGTTTTGGATTTTGAAATATTTGAAGATGAAGTTCCTGCTCCTGCGACTAATTTTATTTTCTTGGCAAGAATGGGATATTTTGATGACGCAATAATTTTTGATATTCAAAGCGGCTTTGCACGATTTGGCGGCTTTAGGAATAATGCTTTCTTTCATCGCGAACAAGACCTTGAGTTTACTTCAACAGTCAGCGGACTTGAAGTTGGAAGTGATTGGGTTGTCGGACGGAGTATTTTTTCCTACAGGTTTTCCGGAAACGGAAGATTCACAACGAATAACGGAATAGAAGGAAGATACAGAGAATCTGGATGGCTTTCGTTTCTTCCGAACAGTGCAACAGAGTTCCAAATGGCACTAAGACAAGAGGCTGACAGTTGGGTTCAAAATGATAATGGCGCTGCAAGACAAAATATGACCGGAAGAGCATTTGGAGAAGCGCTCAACCAAGAGACGAGAGACAATTTGGCTATTTTGAGCAGAATTGCGGATTATGGCGAAAACGGCGGTGTTATGACTGTGCCGGGCATTAATCACTGGTGGCTTCCAAGGCAAACAATAACAATAACTCGTATTTCGTTTTTCAATTTAAACCGCTCAAGATGGACTCCTGACCCTAACGGCACAATTCAAAACAACCCTCAAAAATGGAATGCTCGTTTCAATTTCAGTGAATGGAAAAGATATCACAATGTCAATTTTTGGTCAACCGGTACCGGTCCCCCGAGATAATTAATTTTTGAAATAATCCTTAAAAATAATTTCTTGTATATAAACCCCAAAAAATACCTACTATATATTTATAGGAGGTATTTTTTTTGTGATAATAGGATTAGTTTTATTAGGAATTGTTGCAGTGTTGATATTTTTTGGAATAGCAGCAAGGTTTTTTCAAAAGATTGGCTTGCCCAGTTGGATTGCATTTATTTTGGTTCTTGCATTAGTTATTGGTGCGGTTGTTCCGTCTATCAGGATTGGAAATTATTTTTCAATGACCGTTTCAGGATTTTTATTGCCAATACTCATAACAATAATTCTTTTTGCACTTATTGGCGGAAGAAAATCAATTGCAACTAAAAGAAATTTTGAGGGATTGAGGGCAGTTTTTGCAGTTATTGCTGTTGCCGGCGTTGCCGTTGCAACAAGGCTGTTGATGATGCCGACTTCGTTTTCATCAGTCATCACAAGCAGTGTGATAATCGGTTTGGTCGGAGGCGTTGCAGCGTATATTGTCGGAATGTCAAGGCTTGCAACATTGACAGGTGCAGTTGGCGGAATAATGCTTGGCGATGTTATTGTCAACCTTGTTCAAAGATATGCAATGGGAAGAGATTATTTAGCATTTGGTGCAAGCGGAGTTTTTGACTCAATAATTTTGGCGTCTGTTGTCGGAATTTTGGTTCTTTCTGCAATATCTGCTCTTCGCAGGGCTCAAATGAAAAAGTATGTCAGACGGCACAGTTTAAGTTTTGAAAGCGGGGAAGATCAACATATAACCGAATACGAACATTTCTACAAAGTAGAAAAAGACAAAAACGAAATAACAAAAGAAGAAGAAGAAAAATTCAGAGAATATTTTGACTAACTTCATTTGGTAAATCTGTTTTTCAAAATATAAACAATTCATTTTCTATTTAAAAATTGACTGACTAGAGTAATTTGTTTGCGTTTTGTATTTTTTTGTGTTAAAATAAATCCATGAGAATAACTCGTGTTCAAAAAAATTCAATATCTTGTGAGTTGGGAATAAAGCCTAACTCACAAGTTTTGGCATTTGACGGCTTCGATATGATTGACTTGTTTGACTACGAATTCTATAATGGTGAGGAAGAGTTTGTTTTGACGGTGAAAGATGAAAAAGGAAGAGTGACGGATTATGAAATTGAAAAAGAATTTGATGAGGATTTAGGCTTAGAGTTTGAAGACACAATTAAGGTCAGGCAGTGCAAAAACAAGTGTATTTTTTGTTTCGTTGACCAATTGCCAAAAGATGATAGAATTCGAGACACCCTTAAAATAAAAGACGACGATTATCGTCATAGTTTAATTTATGGAAATTTCATAACGCTAACAAACATGACGGATGAAGATTTTGAAAGGATTGCAAGATTGCAACTTTCTCCCTTATATGTCAGCGTTCACTCAATCGATGATGAAATAAGGCGTTATATGATGGGGCGAAATTATGATGGTGAAATAAAAGAACAGTTGGAGTTTTTATCAGAAGAAGGGATTGAAATTCACGCACAAATTGTTTATTGTCCAAAAGTGAATGAAGATTTAGATGAAACTATTGAGGAATTAGCAGAAACTTGTGCGTCTCTTGCGATAGTTCCTGTTGGACTGACTAAAAATTGCAACAAAGCACTAAAGCCTGTAACAAAAGAAATTGCTGAAAAAATCATCAAACTAGTTGAAAAAAAACAAAAACATTTTTTAGAACTCTATGGAACTCGTTTTGTCTGGGCGGCAGATGAATTCTATCTTCTTGCAGGAAAAAAAATACCTCTGAACATGTCCTATGAAGATTATCCCCAAACAGGCAACGGAGTAGGACTTATTGCAAAATTTGATGAAGAGTTTTCAACCGCCCTAAAATTCAGAAAGGATTTAAAAATAGATGCCGTCAGCATCGTAACAGGAGAGAGTGCCTATGAATTTATCAAAGAGAAAGCACAAATTCTAATGGATAAATTCGGCGGAAATATCCAAGTTCACAAAATCGAAAACGAATTTTTCGGAAAAAGTGTGACGGTTGCAGGACTTGTTGTCGGCAGTGACATAATAAATCAACTGAAAGGAAAGACCCTCGGAAACCGCCTTTTAATTCCATACACCATGCTAAAAGACAGCGAAACCCTATTTTTAGACAACACAAGCATTAGTGATGTCGAAAAAGCCCTCAATATAAAAATAACTGTCATTGATGTTTCCGGAAAGGATTTTATAAATAAAATCAAATTGTAGGGGCGGCATTCTGCCGCCCGCACATTATTCGGGCGGCAGAATGCCGCCCCTACACAAAACAAACAAACAATAATTGTGAATTGTGTATTGAAAAATATGAAACCAACCGTTGCCATAGTAGGCCGTCCCAATGTCGGGAAAAGTGCCTTTTTCAATAAAATAGTTTCTAAACGCATTTCAATCGTTAAAGATGAGGTGGGCGTAACTCGTGATAGGATTTATGAAGATGCCGAGTGGTGCGGAGTGAATTTCACCTTGATTGACACTGGCGGAATTGAACTAAAAAGCGAAGATGTCATGTTCAAAAACATTCTCATTCAAGCCCAAGTGGCGATGACCGAGGCAGATGTTATTGTGTTCATGGTGGACGGAAAAAGCGGATTAGTTTCAAGCGACTATGAAGTTGCGAAAATTTTGCGGCATTCAAAAAAGCCGATAATCCTTGTTGTTAATAAATTAGATAACTATGAAATTGAAAAGACCTATGATTTTTATGAGTTGGGTTTAGGCGAGCCGCATGGCATATCAGTCGAGCAAGCAAAAGGTCTAGGGGATTTGCTTGATGAAATTGTCAAAAACTTTCCCGCAGATTTTGAGGATGAAATTGATGACAGAATAAAGATTGCTCTCGTTGGAAGACCAAATGTCGGAAAGTCTAGTTTAATCAATAAACTTCTAGGATTTGAAAGGGTCATTGTAAGCGATATTGCGGGAACAACAAGAGATTCAATAGACACTCCTTTTGAATTCGATGGCAAAAAATACACCCTTATCGACACCGCAGGAATGAGAAGAAAGAGAGAGGTTGAACTCGACACTGTCGAGAGTTATTCCGTTATTCGTTCAAATAGGGCAATAGAACGAGCCGACATCGTTTTAGTGGTCATGTCAACTGTTGAAGACATGGCGGAGCAAGATGTCCGAATAGCAGGTTTAGTTCATGAAAGCGGAAAGCCGAGTGTCATTGTTATGAACAAATGGGATGTTGTTGAAAAAGATAGTTACACTATCGACAAGTTCAAAAACAAACTAAAATCTGACCTTGCTTTCATGGACTACAAAAAAGAAATTTTCGTCTCTGCTCTGACAGGACTTCGAGTTGAAAAAATAATGAACGAAGTTGACAAAGTCTACCAAAACGCTTCAAAACGCATCACAACAGGCGTTCTCAACGATATAATCATGGACGCAGTCGCAGTCAATCAACCACCGTCCTACAAAGGTAAACGCCTGAAAATTTACTACACTTCTCAAGTCACCACAAATCCTCCGACTTTTGTTTTTAAAGTAAACGATGACAAACTAATCCACTTTTCCTACCAAAGGTATTTGGAAAACCAAATCAGAAAAGCAGTAGACTTTTCCGGCACTCCGATAAGACTTGTGTTTAGGGGCGGAGAAGAAGAGAGTAAAAAGTAAAAATATATGCATCAACTTTTAATAATTGCATTACTCGCCATTGGCTCATATCTTTTCGGCAATCTTAACTTTGCATTAATTATTGCAAGGTTTAAAGGCATTGACCTCAAAAAGAAAGGCAGCGGCAATTTGGGCACTATGAACACTGCCCGAAATTTAGGAATAAAATTTGGATTTCTAGTCCTGTTTTTGGATGCGTTGAAGGGAATGATACCTTGCATAATCGGCTGGGTTATTGTTGGAGCAATTGGTTTTGGAGAGGTGAGTGTCAATGGAATAGTGTTGGAAGCGTCTCAAATGGGAGCGCATATTGCAGGTTTTTTTGTGATACTCGGTCATGTTTATCCTGTGTTGTTGAAGTTCAAAGGCGGAAAGGGAATAGCAAGCACCATTGGTGTTGCCCTTGTTTTGCAGCCTTTTGTCGCACTCATCACATTCGCTGCGGCATTCGTTTTCATTTCAATAACAAGAATGGGTTCAATTACTTCATTCATAGTGATAACTGTTCCTTTGACAATTGATAGTATAACATTGCCATATTTTTCTGATAGTTCATATTCTATTGTGAGCGCAGTTTTTATTTTCCTTTTATTTGTTCTTACAATTTTTGCTCATCGCACTAATATAGTAAAATTATTTTTAGGAACTGAGAGTAAAACAGGAGTATTCAAGACAAAAAAAGAGAGAGAGGAGAAAAAACTAAGAAAACTAAAAGAAATATAGTTGTTAATTATTGAAACAGAAAATCAAAAAAGTTGAAAAAAATTTTTATTAAAACCTTGTTTTTTTCTTGACTATCTTTGAAACATATAGTATATTAATAAGGTTAGTGCCTCTCGGCACTTTTGTTTTGCCAAAAACAGTGAGGTTTTGCAAAAGTGTTTAAAGATGTGCGGGTGTAGCTCAGTGGTAGAGCTCCAGCCTTCCAAGCTGGCTGCGTGAGTTCGATTCTCATCACCCGCTCCACTCAACGCATTTGCGTTGAATTGACTCATGTGCCTGTAGCTCAGCAGGATAGAGCAACAGCCTTCTAAGCTGTGGGTCAGGGGTTCGACTCCCTTCAGGCACGCCAATTTAATGCATAACGCACAACGCTTAACGCATAACGATTGTTAGAAATTTAATTTAATTCTATCTTTCATTATGTGTTATGCATTATGCGTTATGCGTTAAAAAGACTGTGGTGGATATAGCTCAGTCGGTTAGAGCGCCAGATTGTGGCTCTGGAGGCCGTGGGTTCGAATCCCATTATTCACCCCAAACAAAATCTCTTCGAGATTTGAAGTGAAAAATGAAAAGTGAAAAATGAAAAGTTATGGATAGAAATTGAAAATAATTTAACCCTCATTTTTCACTTTTTACTTTTCACTCATCACACTAATAAAGGGGTATCGCCAAGCGGTAAGGCTACGGATTTTGATTCCGTCATGCGTTGGTTCAAATCCAGCTACCCCTGCCAGTGCCGACACTTGTCGGCAGTTAAAAAGTGAAAGAATGAATAAGTGAATAAGTTTGCTAAAAGATTTTTTAGTCAGCACAACTTATTCACCTATTCAATTGCCACTTATCAATCCGACAAAATCATGACCCACTAGCTCAGTCGGTAGAGCACTTGACTTTTAATCAAGGTGTCCCGCGTTCGAGTCGCGGGTGGGTCACCAAAAAACACTCGAAAACCGCCTAAAAACGGCGGTTTTTGCATTAAAATAACACAAATATTCGCCTCTGCATGCTTTTAATGAGTTCTCATAACTTTTACCCTAAAGTATACCCCTAAATGCTTTTAGGCAGTTTTTGCATTATTTCAAACAAATTCGAAGCCGAGAAAGGTGAAGCCAAGTTTGTGGCAGGCTATGAGACTGCTTGCACTGCCTACATGAGTGTCTAGGATTTTATTGTCGGGCTTTGCGTATTTGTTGAGCACCAAATAACCAACTGATGCCCAATTTAGCACAAAAAACGCTTGCAAGGAATTGATTTTTCCTTGTAGGCGTTTTGTTTTTTAATTTTAAATATTGCAGAGAATGAGGGATTTACACTATTTTTTTGAAAGTTTTTGGAAATAATTTTTTGCAGATGATTAAATAACCTCTGGAAAATTTTTCCGAGGAGGTTGATTTTTAGTTGATAAATTTTAGAAAAAATGTTATAGATAAAATATAATTACACAATAACATAAAATCTAATTCTATGTTTGTGAAAAGATAATTTTTTCAAAATAAAAAATCGCACCTATCGGCACGATAATTTATTAAGTCACATTGACTTTAGAATTTGGACTTAAAGAATTATAGTTATTTGAACTCGTAGTGTAATTCTTAAAATAAATATAACACAAAAGAGGAGGCTTTGCAAGCAAAATGAACACAATAATTAAAAATGCAAAAGAGGTTTTTATTGGGCTAGATATCGGAACTGAGTCTGTTGGGTTTTCGCTAACAGACGAAAACTATCAAGTTCCGCAAATCGGAGGCAAACCTTTAATGGGTGTCAGGCTTTTTGATGAAGCAAAAACTGCTGCGGAAAGAAGAGTTTTTCGTGCATCAAAGGTGAGGCAAGAACGCACTAAGTTCAGAACAACTCTTTTGCAAGAACTATTTAATGAAAATATCAATAAAATAGACGAGTTATTTTTTCTGCGCCTAGAAGCCAGCGGTTTTTGGGCAGAAGACAAACTGAAAACTAATGCGGGATTAGATTCTTTGGATTCATTGTTTGCAGATAATCTCTATTCAGATATAACTTATTTTTCTGAATTCCCTACAATCTATCACTTGCGTAAATTTTTATGTGAAGGCAGTAATTGGCAAAATAATATTCCAGACATAAGGCTGGTGTATTTGGCATGTCACCATATCCTCAAAGCAAGAGGACATTTTTTGTATGATGGTGATGTTTCCGGCAGCGGGTGCGGAAGTAATTTCAGTTATACCGATGAAGGAAAGAGGAAGATAAAATCATTGAAAGAGTTGCTTTTGAATGAAGACGATGAAGAAATTACTCCGCTTGATTTAAGTATTGATAACTTTGATAAAATTGAGAGCATCGCCAAAGATGACAAGATAGGAATGGGAAAAAATAAGATGAAAGAAGCATTTTTTAATGTTGTCTTTGAGAATATTTCAAAAGAAAATAAAACACGCGCAGGGAAAATAACGAGCGCTATTATTGGTGCGAAATTTAAATTGTCAGACATAATTAATAATTTAGATGAGGAATCTTTGGATGATGAGATTTCTAAAAGTATTTCTTTTTCCAACAATTGGGAAAATTTAGAACCCAAGATAGCCTCTGAGTTAGGTGATAAATATATTTTGATTGAATCTTTGAAAAATGTTTATGATTGGTTGATTTTAATGAAATTACTCAAAGGAAAGAAAAGTGTGTCTATTGCGATGGTTGACAAGTTTGATGAACACAATAAACAGTTACAGCAATTAAAAGCGCTAGTAAAGGAAAAAGCAAAAAATAAATACCAAAAAATATTTCGCTCAATCAAAGAAACACATAATTACGCAGCGTATATAGGTTCAAATTTGAGTAATGGCAAAACTATCGTCAAAAAATGCACGCGTGACAAATTCTACGATTTTCTTAAAAAAGAATTGACCGGAATATTGACTGAAGAACTGATTGCATCAATAGAAAGCGGACAGTTTTTGCCGAAACTAAGAACCAAAGATAATGCAACAATTCCGCATCAACTGCATAAAGCAGAATTAGTAAACATTTTAGATAATGCTGTAAAATACGGATTAATAAACGAAGATATATCTTCAAAGGTTATTTCTATCATGACTTATCGTGTTCCTTATTATGTGGGTCGCACAAATTCATTTTTCAAAGAAAATGCCGCACGCCATGTTTGGATTGAAAAAAAGAAAAATGAAAAAATTCGTCCATGGAATTATAAAGATGTTATCGACCTTGATAAAAGCGGTGAAAACTTTATAACAAGAATGCTTTCGCAGTGCACATATTTGAAAAATGAAAAAGTGCTGCCAAAAAGTTCGCTTTTATATTCTGAATTTATGGTATTGAATGAGATTAATAATTTGAGAATTAACGAACAAAGAATTGACTCAAATCTCAAATTAAGAATATTTAATGAATTGTTTAAAAAAATAAAAAAGGTTTCCGTTAAAGCATTATTAGAATATTTAAATAGCGTTTTGGGATTAAAAAACGCTTTTGGAGAATCTCTTGAAAGAGTTGATATTTCCGGTATTGATGTGCAAAAAGACTGGTTAACTCAATCTCTGTCCTCATACCACGAAGCAAAGAAAATATTCGGTGATGATATTGAAAAGATTGAAGTTCGAAAAATTATAGAAGATGTTTTAAAGTGGCATGCACTTCATACTGATAAAAACATAGTCAGTAATTCCATCAAAAAAAACTATCCTGAGTTGTCGGAAGAAATAGTAAAAAATTTAAAAGGACTTAATCTGTCGTCTAAATTTGGTAGTTTGAGCCAGAAATTTTTGTATGGTTTGAATGTAATTTGCTATGATACCGGCTTAGTAACATCAATAATTGATTTGCTGCGAGAAGGCAGTCAAAACCTAATGGAAATTTTGCATGATCCAAAATACAACATTCAAGAGGTCTTGCAAAAAGAAAATTACGGTGATGATGTGCAAATCTGTTATGAACAAATTAGGTCGAGTTATGCAAGTCCAAGTGTTAAGCGTGCCGTTTGGCAGGCTATGCTTGTTGTTGATGAATTGACTGAACTTATTGAAAGAAAACCCAATAAGATTTTTATTGAGGTTATAAGAAGCGGAAAAGCAGAAAAAAAGAGAACTAAATCAAGAAAAGACGCATTGAAAGAAATAATCAAAGATAAAGAAATATTGAAAGAACTGGAAAATGCATCCGATGACAATTTGCGTGGTGAGAAATTATATCTTTATTTTTTGCAAAACGGAAAGTGTGCATATAGCGGCGAGAGTATTAATATATCCGACATGAAAGATTATGATGTCGACCATATAATTCCTCAAGCACTCAAAAAAGATGACAGCATATCAAACAAAGTTCTTGCGAAGAAAGTTTTGAATGGATTAAAAGATAAAAATTATCCGCTAAATAAAACATCTGCAATTTGGAATAATAGTTCAAAATTAATCAAAATGTGGGACTCATGGGAGAAGTGCGGACTAATCTCAAATGAAAAACTTCAAAAACTGAAAAGAACGGCTCCTCTTGGTGGTAAGGAGTTGGAAGGATTCATAGCCCGTCAATTAGTAGCAACGAGTCAATCAGCAACAGTTGCCGCAGATCTATTCAAGCACAAATACTTGGATACAGAAATAGTTTATTCAAAAGCAGAGAATGTATCGGACTTTCGCAAAAAGTTTGACCTTTTAAAATGTCGGGAAATCAATGATCTCCATCATGCTCATGATGCTTATTTGAATATCGTTGTGGGAAATACATTCAAAACTAAATTTGCTTTTTGGAAAGAAAAACATGAAAAAACAGGTGAACAAAAAAATTGGTCTCAAAGTCGTATTTTTGAACATGATGTTGAAGGTGCGTGGAAAAAACCTACTAAAGTGAAAAATGAAAATTTTGAAGATGTTTTTAAAAGAGACGGAACGCTCGCAACTGTTGATAAAATATTGAAACTGATGTATTTGTCGATAAGTAAAAAAACATTAGAAAATAAAGGTTCTTTTTATAAACAAACTGTTTTTTCTGCAAGAGCAAAACAAAAAGAAATTAAAGACGGCAGAAAAAATAAAGATAGTTTGAATGAAGAGTCAAAACTAATTCCTCGAAAAGGAGATCATCATATTTTAAATGACACTTCAAAATACGGCGGGTATTCCGGACTTCGTCCCGCTTATTTTTTGATTGTTGAATATAAAGACAAAAAGGGAGAAACACAGCGTGAATTCATATCAGTTAGTTTGCTTGATAAAAAACGCTGGGAAAAATTAAACGAACAAGAAAAACTTACTGAACTGGCTGATAAATTTAAAATAACAGACAAAAAAGGTAATGTCTTTATTCCTGATGTTAAAATCGTTGTTCCTAAAATATTGATAAGAACTCTTTTTGAAATCGGAACAATGCATTGTCGCTTGGCTGGTTGGAATGGTTCAGTTGTGAAGTTTCATAATGCAAAACAACTTTTTATCGATAAAGAAAGTTTAAAATATGTTCGATTGATATCAAAATATAATCAAATGATAAAAGATAAAAAGATTAAAGCAGATGACTATGCCGGCAAAACTGAAATTGAAATTGCCGGAAAAAAGAAAGAACATACTGAAATTCAAAAACTAACAAAAAATGATAATGAAAAACTTTGGGATGCTCTTTTATCTAAGATTAATGATTTATACGGAAATAGCATGAGTATACTTATTGGCAAAAATCTTGGATTGCCAGATGTTTATAAAAAGATTTTTCAATGCAGTGAAAAATTTAGTAAGTTATCAATCGAAAAACAGATAACCGTCTTGACCTCTTTAATCATCGGTCTTAGTTGTAATGCTAATTCATTTGCGATGAAAGAATTAGGATTAGGTGACACAGGAATAATTCAGCCTAGTGTAAAAATTAAGTATCCGCTTATTTTAATTAATCAGTCTGTCACAGGAATCAAAGAAAATCGTGTTGTTATAAGTAAACTAGATGAAGACGGTAACATAGCATATCCGCCTGTTGTTCAAAAGAAAAAGGAGGATTAGTCTTTGAGTTTTCGCACTGTTGTCATAAAAAACCGCGCCAAAATAGAAACTCGACTTGGTTGGCTCGTTATTCGCGGTGAGGAAGAAAAATTAGTTCATATAAGTGAAATCGGAACGCTTATTATTGAATCCTGTGCATCAGTTATCACAGCGCAATCTTTGTGTGAACTTGCAAAAAATAAAACTAATGTTATTTTTTGTGATGAAAAACATTTGCCTTACGGACAGATCTCAATGCTATACGGTAATCATTTGACAAGCGGACAAGTCAAAAGGCAGGCCCGCTGGTCTGATAAGATGAAAGATAAGGCATGGAAAGAGATTGTGAGGCAAAAAATACTTTGGCAAATGCATGTTTTGCAAAAGCATGGAAAAGACGAGGCGGCATGGCTGCTTCTTGACTACATTAATAATGTTGAAGATGGAGATGTAACCAATAGAGAAGGACATGCTGCAAAAGTTTATTTTAATGCGTTATTTGGACAAGACTTTGGGCGGCGTGATGATAATGAATTTAATAGTGCTCTCAACTATGGATATGCAATATTGCTCTCATCTGTAGCACGTGAAATTGTTGCAGCAGGCTACATAACACAACTGGGTATTCATCATATCAATGAATACAATTTATACAATCTTGCCAGCGATATTATGGAGGTGTTTAGACCGCTTGTTGATGCATATGTTTTGTCTATTGATGATTTTGTCAATTTCAAAAGCAAAGTTACAGCAGTTCTTTCATCAAAGGTTGTAATATCTGATAAGGAACATTTTTTGGATAATGCAATTCGTATCTACACAAGAGGTGTTTTAAGATTTATGGAAGGCGAGAGTGAAATGCCAAAAATAGAAAAATTTATTGACATTCTTTCAAATTCATAAAAATTTTCTATATTTTATAATCTATGGAGGAGGATATGAGTTATAGATATATGAGATTAATGGTATTTTTTGATTTGCCTACACTGACGGTTGCAGATGGGCAAAATTATAGACGATTTCACAAATTTTTGATTAAAAATGGTTTTATAATGACACAGTATTCTGTGTATTCTAAACTGGTACTTAATGCTACACAAGCAAAAACAGTTAGGGATTTGCTTGTAAAAAATGTGCCGGAAAAAGGACTTGTTCAGTGTTTGCAAATCACTGAGCGTCAATTTGCGTCAATTGAATATTTGGCTGGAAAAAGTCAGTCTAGAATTATCGATACTGATGAAAGGTGGGTGGAAATAGAATGATGATATTCAAAAATAAAGAATGGGAAAATTTTTTTGAACTTGATGTGCAAAAAATAAATATTTTGGCTGTTGAAGATAAAACAATTCTATGGGAATATTGCATAGAATTAATAAAGCAATCCAAGGGTGAGGCTGGAAATTTTTGTTTGCTTAAAAACTTTGAAGAACAGTCTATCGCTAAACTTTGTTGCGTTGAAACTGATATTTTTGGATTGAATTTGAATTCAAAAAAGATGCAAATGGCATTAATAAAAAAATGTGTAGAATTATCAACAAACCCTGAATTTGAAGAAAGACTAAGAAATATTTCTTGTGAATTGTATGATTTTTGTATGAGTGTTTGTCAAGATGTTGGATACTCAATAGAGATTGAGGAAGATATAGATGTATCAGGTTTGTTTAAATTGTTTTCACTTTCTTTAAAGGATTCTTTTAATTCACTTTTAGAAAAATTGATAGAATATGTTAATATAACATCTGAATTTCTCAAAATCAATATATATGTCTTTTTGTTTTTGTCAAAACTTTTATCTTCTGTAGAATTAAATAAATTTTTTGAGCATTGCAAATATCAAGGATTAAATTTAATTTTGATTGAGGAAGCGTTTCCAAATTTTTTAGAAAATAATACATTTGAGTATCAGTCATTAATTATTGATAGTGATGGCTTTGAAATTATAAAAAATTGCTCAAAATAGTTGACATAATAATCAAAAATTGTTATAATAAAAATATAGAATTGCCTTGCAGTAAGCATGAATATTTTTAAACTTTGAAGTTTGAGAGTAGTGTAATTCTAAAGCCCTCCAAAACTTACATATACCATCACATACACACTCAACGGTTTGAGAGTAGTGTAATTCTAAAGCCCTCCAAAACTTTACTATTGAAACAGCAACATTCACGCTTGTTTGAGAGTAGTGTAATTCTAAAGCCCTCCAAAACAGGGCATGAACTGTTTAATCCTTACTACCTGTTTGAGAGTAGTGTAATTCTAAAGCCCTCCAAAACTTCCATTTTTGTTTTATAAACTCCTCAATCGTTTGAGAGTAGTGTAATTCTAAAGCCCTCCAAAACAAACACATATACACTCAAGAACACTATGAGGTTTGAGAGTAGTGTAATTCTAAAGCCCTCCAAAACAATATTAATAGTGACACATCAGTAATACTAGTTTGAGAGTAGTGTAATTCTAAAGCCCTCCAAAACCTGTGCTGTGTGCTTTCACGGTATCATAGAGTTTGAGAGTAGTGTAATTCTAAAGCCCTCCAAAACAGAAGAAAAGCGCTCACTAGATGTCCACACGTTTGAGAGTAGTGTAATTCTAAAGCCCTCCAAAACACGATATTAAGGACGGAACAGATGGTGTTCGTTTGAGAGTAGTGTAATTCTAAAGCCCTCCAAAACACGGAAGTAACTTTGCGAGAATACTTGTCAGTTTGAGAGTAGTGTAATTCTAAAGCCCTCCAAAACATTCAACAAGAAGGTGACTCTGACCCTCATGTTTGAGAGTAGTGTAATTCTAAAGCCCTCCAAAACGCTGGAATAAATCCAAATGTCCTCTCTTCAGTTTGAGAGTAGTGTAATTCTAAAGCCCTCCAAAACACGGTCGCTTGCCAGATAAACCGGAAAGTAGTTTGAGAGTAGTGTAATTCTAAAGCCCTCCAAAACGTTATTATGGTATTCCCAACATTAATGCAAGTTTGAGAGTAGTGTAATTCTAAAGCCCTCCAAAACTTAGATAATGCGACACCATCAGCAGAAGCAGTTTGAGAGTAGTGTAATTCTAAAGCCCTCCAAAACAATGACATAGGTCAAACGGATACTCGTTCTGTTTGAGAGTAGTGTAATTCTAAAGCCCTCCAAAACTAGTTTTAGATAAGCACCTGTATTTTGACGGTTTGAGAGTAGTGTAATTCTAAAGCCCTCCAAAACAATTGGTTGTAAGAGCAATAAAAATCACCGGTTTGAGAGTAGTGTAATTCTAAAGTCCTCCAAAACTACTTTCTATTATATTATAGCAAAGTTATGTTTGAGAGGTGTCGCCTTGATATCCTTCCCATACATGCCATGCGCATGCAACAGCAACAGCACTCCCGCCGCCTTGTATTATTTTCTCGAACTCAGCATTTTTAGCACAAAGAAGGTAAAACATAAATTGTTTTAGGCGGATACTTTTTAAACAGAGCCTTTCTTTTCTTTCTTTCAAGAAATTGAACTTTAAGAAATATGCAAACCTTTGTTAAACATAATAGTTCACCATGAAATTGTGAGAACAACGGAATTTGTTTTTCTCACTTTTATTTATGTGAAATTAGCCGTAGATATATATAGATATTAAAATTTAAAGTTTGAGCACTTTCATTGCTAAGAGTTTATTTAGGGTTGTTAAATTGTGGACAAAAAATTACTTTTTAAATTTATTTTAATTTCAATATCGACAAATATCGACAAACAAAGACAAAAACAACGAAAAAAATTAAAAAAAATCTCTTGAAAATATTTTGAAATAATGATATGATATAATTAAATTATATCAAAAATATTATACATTTACTTAAAATATTCTATTTACTAAACATCAAATATACGACAAAAAAGACAAGGTTCTGCTTGTGTATGACTGACTGTTTCTAAAAACCTTGCTAATTTTTTATGCAGGTTTTTTTGTTTTGATGATAAAGAAATGTAATTGATAAAAAATCTTAAGATGAGGAGGTATTTGCCTATTGAGTAAAAATGTAAAAAAAGCAGCCCTCGGTAGTCTATAATATAGATTGATTATGTCTAGCGTTGTTATGAACTGCTTCTTAGTCACTAATGATTGCAATTAAATTTTTTTAATAATTGCAATCAACAGAAAAACTTTAAGTTTTTGGAGGAAAAAATGAAAAAAATTATTTCAATACTATGCACACTTGCATTATGTTTAAGCATAATGGCATTTGCCGGATTTGCACCTCAAACGGCACAAGTTGAAAATGAAAGAAACAATATCACTACCGTGCGGCCTTGGAACGACCCATTAACGCTTATTGATTTGCCTTGCGATTCAACAGTAAATGTAAACATCGTTGTGCCGAATGAGCCTCTTCATCCGCTTTTTTATCACAATGCAGGAACTCCGTCAAACTGGCTGGCAACTATGACATTAGACAGATTCTACAGACCTATGCCATGCACATGCGGACCGTATCCTGGTCCACCATGCAGATGTAGAACATCAATGCTCACAGGCTACACAGCAGGAGGAGAGTCAGGTTCTGATTTATGTGATTTTTATGATGGCGGAGATGAGCCGTGGATGAGTATGCGTTCAATGCAAAATAATACCGGTTTTACTAATAGCAGAGGTGTTAATTATGTTTCATATTTGGTGCTTAATCTAAGAGACCATATGTATTTTTGGAATTCACGAATTGATTTGTATGGTCCTACTCAAGTAACAGCCTATAGTATTTACGACCTTATTAATTATGCTCAAAATGAAAGGGTGGGAACTCCGATGTATAATGTTTGGAGACATGTTGCTGAGGTTCAAGTGATGGACGAGTTAACCATAAAACTCTATTTAAGCACGCCCTACAATATGTTTTGGCGTCATCTAGCAACGCCTGCAGCAAGTATTGTTATGGTGCCTAGGTTCAATAGAGGTAATATTTGGATGGATTATGTAGGTTCAGGTGAAAGAGGAATATGGGGAGGACCTACCGGCAATTATTTTCTTGGATTAGAAAAATTTTGGCCAGATGAATGGATAACAGCACCACAAGTTGCTTATGTGACCATACAAGTTGTTCCTGACAGGAACGCTCGCATTATTATGCTTGAGACTGGCGAAGCAGACATAGCCTATCTAGGGCTTGTGGACGGAAATGATTTTCAAAGGCTTCAGGAAAATGAAAACATAAACATTGCAATAAGACAAAGAAATGCGACCACTTTAGTTTTCAACACAGAATCTCTTAGTGTTAGCGTCAGAAGAGCGATTGGACATGCTATTGACAGAGTGGCTATTTCTCAATTGATTACCAACGGTCTGCTTGCTCCGTCTGATAATGGAATATTATGGGGGATAAACTGGAAACATCCACTTGTACATGGCATTAACTTTGATTTAGATAAAGCCAGAGTCATTTTAGATGAAGCCGGATACACCTATATAGGACCGGATGGTATTCGATATTGCCAATGCTGTTGGCAGCCGATGAGGCTTGAACTTTTGGTTCTTGCTGGTGATACCGCAATGCAGAATATGGCATGGTTTGTTGCTGCACTTTTGGAAGAAATTAAAATAGAAGTCATATTAATTGACAACTTAAGTGTTTGTAATTTTAATTATGCTGCGACAAATGGTCATTTTGATATGGTGCTTTGGAACTACAATTTCCTTTGGGCACCTTACACGCTTAGAAATTTTTTGCACTCTGAAGGTATAGGCGGCTCTAATATCAGCAGATTTAACAGTCCGAATTTTGACCATTTAATGTATGCGGCAAAATATTGGGGATGTATTTGTGAAGAAATTCAAGAGTATCTTTTGGAGCATTTGCCTGTTCTTAATATCGGCTGGGGCGGAAATGTTGTTGCTTGGCGAAACGGACCACTTTGTAATTGTTGTTAATAATTAATTTTATGACAACTTTGCGGGACTTGATTTTAGTTTCGCAAAGTTGTCATAAAATTAATTAAAAAAATTTTCTTAAAATACTTGACAAAATTTTCATTATATGGAATACTATATAGTAGGAATAAAAAAAGTCAAAAGGAGAGACACAATTATGAAAAATAAATCAAGGTTGTTTATGTCTTTGCTAATGATACTATCTGTAATATTTTTTGCTGCTTGTGAAGTCGTTCAAGAAGTTGAAATTAGTTTTGTGACGGGAACAAACCAAAGTATTGAATCAATCACCAGAGAGGTGGGATTGCCTTATGGGGAATTGCCTGTGCCTGAAAATAAATATGGTCACACATTCGCTGGATGGTGGAATGACCCTGTTGAGGGTTCTTTTGTGATACCTGACTCAATAGTTGCCAATTATTCCGACCACACTTTGTATGCAAGATGGTCGCTTGCAAGCATAACCATAAATTTTGCAACAGGAACAAATCAAACAATGAGTCCAATAACAAGAACATTTGGTGCAACCTATGGTTCTTTGCCAATTCCGACAAGAAATAATCATTCATTTTATGGTTGGTGGACGCAGCAGAGTGGCGGAACTCGTGTGGTGGAATCAACAGTTGTTCAAATAGGTGTCACTCACACCTTATTTGCAAGATGGGAATCCTACACTGTCATAAATCTTGAAACAGGAACAAAAAGGGTTTTTGAACCCATAGCAAGGGCTTTCGGGACAGCATACGGCATTTTGCCAAGACCTCAAAGACAAGGTCACACCTTTGACGGATGGTGGACTTGCAGTGAAGGCGGAGAACTTGTGACAAGTGAAACAATAGTTGCAACTTCCCAAACACACACTTTGTATGCCAGATGGACATTTATCGGCATGATAAAATCAGCCTGGAACGGCGGTGTTGCAATCGACAGTGATGGCAGACTTTGGACATGGGGAAGGGCGAATACCTTTTATCAAGGTGTTTTATTGGGTGATGGAACAACAGTAGACCGACTTAGCCCTTCTCATATAATGCCTAACACTAGGTTTACTTCAATATCGATAAATAATTACGATAGATATGCAATCGATACTTACGGCAATCTTTGGGCATGGGGGCAACCGAACGCAACTTTTTCTGCTTTGCCAACAAAAATAATGGAAGGCACTAAGTTTTATCAGGTATCTAGTTCATATGCGATAGATATAGAAGGTAATCTTTGGGCATGGGGAAGAACCCACATTAGAGGAATATTGCAAGAAATACTGCCTTCTCCAACAAAAATAATGGAAGGCACTAAATTTTCTTTTATTAACACAAGAGGAAATTCTGTTGGTTTTGCAGTAGATATTCATGGCAATGTTTATGGCTGGGGAGATGCTAGAGATGGTAGAAACGGACTTGGAGTGAATGAAAACAGATTAAGTCAACAAATAACAAGAGCAAATCAATTCAGCAATATAACATCTATTAATGCGGGTAGTGGCGGAGCGGCAATTGATAAAAACGGGAGACTTTTGACTTGGGGGACTAATACACACAATCAATTGGGAGACGGAACTACAACAATGCGTTTGCAACATGTGCATATAATGCAAAACAGGCAATTTGTTCAAGTCAATATTGTCGATAGCCATGCTAATGCATTGGACACAGAAGGAAATATTTGGGCTTGGGGAAGAATAGGAAGCGGTATAATGGGTTGCGGCACTACTGGCAGCGTAACACGCAGCGTGCCTGTGCACATAGCGCAAGGCACATCATTTTCTTTTGTTTTTGCATGCGGCTTGAATGGTCGTGCAATATGCGTTAACGGTAATTTTTGGTCTTGGGGAGAAGGTTTTCGAGGTTCAATAGGCGATGGCACAAATATGATTAACAGGTCTTTCCCTGTTCAAATCACTTTAGAAATATAGATAGAAGGTATAAAAAATAACATTGCGGCATATGAAAGGAATATGTCGCAATTTTTTGATTTGCATAATGATTTGTTGACTTCAAATGAAAATAAGAGAAAATATATTGAGGAAAATTCTTCTTCAAAAATGGTTCTTGCTCTTTGGACGACGAAAATAAAATATCCTGTTGCGGCGATGAAAAAGGCGGTTGAGGTGTTTGGAGGAAGCCAAAATGTGTTTTTTGCGTTTGAGGATTTACATTTTTTGAATGAGAGAAATTTGGAAGAGGTGTTGGAGTTGCCGCTAGTATACTGCACTTTTGCGTGGAAGGATGAAAATGTCGTTGCAGGGGGACACAAAAGTCACAAAGGATTGACAGCGTTTGGGAAAAAGGCGGTAAAGGCATTTAGCGAAAAAGGAGTGAGAATTTGCACTTCTCATCTTAATGAGAGAAGTTTTTATGCCGTTTTGGATATGGGGATAAAATGCATTAACTCGCATTGCGGTTTGAAACAATTTCATTATCATTCTAGAAATCTTACTGATGAGCAAGTGAGATTGCTCATCAGAAATAACGGAATAATAGGACTAACTCCTGTTGCAGAGTTTTTGAAAGATGAACATGACATGAAGAGGGCAACTGTCAAAGATTTTGCAAATCTTATTGACATATTTGTGCAAAATTACGGAATTGGCAATCTTGCAATAGGGACTGATTTTTTCGGAGTTGAGCCATTAGTTGACCTTAGCAACTATAATGATTTCCATTCTTTGAGTGAATTGTTAGAAAAGCGAGGCTACACAAAAAAGGACATTCAAAAAATATTTTTTGACAATGCAAATACGCTTGTTTGTTGAGTGATTTTCTAGTATACTGAATATGTGAAAATCGTTGTCGCAACAAACAATCAAGGCAAACTTCGGGAAATAAAAGAAATTCTCAGGGGCGGTTTTGAGTTGGTTTCTTTAAGAGATATTAATCTTGAAATTGAAGTTGATGAGACTGAAGAAACATTTTTGGGAAATGCTCTTTTGAAGGCAAGAGGTGTCTATGAGGCATGCGGACTGCCCTGTCTTGCCGATGACAGCGGACTATGTGTTGAGGCATTAGGAGGCAATCCTGGCGTTCAAAGTGCATATTTTGCAGGCATCCCTACAAACAACGAAAAAAACAACGCACTACTTTTAGAAAAAATGAAAGGTGAAACAAACAGAAAAGCAAAGTTTGTTTCAACTGTTGTTTTATATTTTGGAGAAGGAAAATATATAGTTGGTGAAGGTGAGACAACAGGAAAAATTTTGGACAAACTAACCGGCGAAAACGGCTTTGGCTATGACCCGTTATTTTTCTCAGATGAGTTGAATCGTTCATTCGGCGAGGCTTGTCCAAACGAAAAAAACAAAATTTCTCACAGGGGAAGAGCACTAAAAGACCTAATGAAAAAACTGTAGTGAGGATTGATGTCTTAAAAACACAACTATTACTAACATAAAGTATCGTTAGAGAAAGTGTTGTCCTTGAGATAAAAATGAGCGGCATTCTGCCGCCGGCACAATATATAAGGAAAAATTAAATGCGAATAAATCAATTTCTAGCAACGAGCGGCGTTGCCTCAAGGCGGGCAAGTGAACAAGTTATTAAAGACGGAAGAGTGACGGTCAACGGAAAAAAGGTGACTGATTTGGCAGTGCAGATTAATCCCGATAACGACCATGTTTTGCTTGACGGCAAGAAAATCGAACCGATTAAAAAACATCTCTATATTATGCTCCATAAGCCTAAAGGCTATATAACATCCACAAAGGACGAAAAAGAGCGAAAAACAATAATGAATTTGCTGGAGAAAAAATACCTCCTCAAACGAGTTTTTCCAATCGGCAGACTTGATTATGAAACCGAGGGATTGCTTTTGATGACTACTGACGGTGATTTGTGTGCCAGTTTAACTCATCCAAAATTTGAAGTTCCAAAAACTTATGTTGTTAAAATCGAGGGCGAAATCACGGAGTTGGAGTTAAATAAAATCCGTGACGGAATTATTTTGGACGGCGTAAAAACAAAAAAATGCAAAGCAAAAATACTGGAACATGACAACGCATCAAACATAACACGAATTGAAGTTATTATATCACAAGGCTTAAATCGTCAAATAAGAAGAATGTTTGAAGTAATTAATAAACAAGTGGTGTTTTTGAAAAGAACTCACATCGGAAATTTGCGGCTGGGCGGACTGTCTAGGGGTGAAACAAGAGAGTTAAAAAAAGAGGAAATAGTTTATTTAAAATCACTTGGAAACATAGAAACAAAGTAGACTAAAGTTAAAAAAACAAATTTCGGGAATGGTCTTTTGCCTTTTGCATATTATCAAAAATCATGAAAAAAATTCATTTATACACTGACGGTGCTTGTTCCGGAAATCCAGGGAAAGGCGGCTGGGCAGCAATACTTATCTATAACGGACACGAAAAAGAAATTAGCGGTTATGACAAAAACACAACAAATAACCGCATGGAAATGTTCGCAGTTATACAAGGACTCTCTTACTTAAAAGAGTCGTGTGATGTCACAATCTATAGCGATAGTGCCTATGTTGTCAATGCTTTCAACGAGGGCTGGATTTATTCATGGCAAAAAAATAATTGGAAAACTGCTGATAAAAAAGATGTGAAAAACAAAGAATTGTGGCATGACCTTTTATTGAATATGAAAAATCACAAAGTGACATTCGTTAAAGTGAAAGGTCATTCAGATGATGAAAAAAATAACCGCTGTGATTTTCTGGCAAAACAAGCGATTATTGACCAAGATTAAAAATAAAGAGATTGTATTTTATTAAATACAATCTCTTTTTAATAAATTATTTTATCAACACCTTTCTGAAATATTCAACGAGGGTGTATTTTGTTGTTTCGGTAAAATAAATATAAAACGGAATTCCAATCAAAAGAGCCAAAAGAAAATTAAAAATGAAAGAAAGAAGAAATATAAAACCAATTGTTAAAGCGAAGAAAATGAGAAAAACCAAAAGGTAGGAAAAAATATTTTTTGCAGTTAGCAACTCTTTTATTTTGTTTTCTCTAAAATAGATTATTTTAATTTCAATAATATTTGAAATGCTTGTTAGTGCCAAATACAAAAACAAGAAAACATAAATAAGGTGAAAAAAATATAAAACTGCAACTGATAGGACAATGGTAAATGCCGAGGATATTAGGAATCTTATAATAAACGCTGAAATTCCTCGTCTTGTGTCATCATCTTTTAGTCCTTTTCGAATAGATAGTTTGCACAAAAAGCCTGCAAGCATAAAAGAGAGCAAAATAAATATAACACCGACGATAAAAATTGCAACGAGCGAGCCAACGGTGGCATAGAAACTCTCCATGAGCGCGTCAGTCAAGTTTCCCATCAAAATCATTAAAACATTGCCGCTTGCAAAATCTTGAATTCCGATTGTTGAAAAAACTGATGTAAAAATATATCCCAACTCAGAAAGCAATGAGCCTGCATCATATTGCAGCATACCGCCAAGCCTCATAAAAATAAAGGCAATAACTAAAATTAATGACAAATAGACAACACCCATTATCAATAAAATTAGTTTGATATTTTTGCCATAATTTAAAAACGCTGATTTTAACATTTGTTTCATTTTGATAAATTCCTTCTAAAGAGGTTTTATTTCAAAACCGTCTTTTGTGTCGATTAAGGAGTAGCCTAGTTTTTGAATTTCATTTCTTAATGCGTCCGCACTTGCAAAATCTTTTGCCTTTTTTGCATCTAGTCTTTTTTCTGCGAGTTCAATTATGTTTTTGGGAATATCGATATTCACTTTTTCTTCAACTGTTTTTTCGACTTTTTCTAACGATAGTCCCAAGACTTTGTCGTATTCCAGGCTCAAGTTGTAGATGTCGATTGACGGCTCATTTTTTAACAGTGTCCAAAGATGTCCCAGTGCCAGGGGAATATTCAAATCGTCATTGATTGCGTCTAATAACTTTTTGCGATATTCTTCAATTGTTTTTTTGTCAGTTGTTACATTTGAAAACTTGTGTTTTTCGATTGCTGAATAAAGTCTTGAAAGTGCCGTTTTTGCTCCGTCCAGTCCTTCAAAAGTGAAGTTCAGAGGCTTGCGATAATGAGCATTTAGACAAAAATATCTAAAGTCAAGAGGGGAGTAGCCTCTTTCTTCAAGATTAGAAATAGTATATGTGTTGCCGAGTGACTTTGACATTTTGCCGCCGTCAACAAGCATAAATTCGCCGTGCAGCCAATAGTTAACGGTTTTTTTGCCCTCGAGCGCCTCGGATTGTGCTATTTCGTTTTCGTGGTGAATGGGAATATGGTCAACTCCGCCCGAGTGAATGTCGAAAACTTGACCTAAATATTTTTTTGCCATAGCAGAGCATTCAATGTGCCAGCCGGGAAAGCCCATTCCCCAAGGTGACTCCCACTGCATGATATGATTAGGTTCGGCTTTTTTCCAAAGAGCAAAGTCATAAGGATTTCGTTTTTGAGTGTTCAATTTCACTCTTTTTCCTGCTTGCTGCTCATCAAGTTTTATTCTTGACAACTTTCCATAACTCTCAAATTTAGAGACATCAAAATATATTCCGTCCTCAGTTTCATATGCATATCCTTTTTTTTCGAGTTCCGCAACATAATCAATCATTTCTTTAATATGCTCGGTTGCAAAGGCAATAATCTCACTCTTTCCGATATTTAGTTTCTCGCAGTCTTTGAAAAAAACTTCTGTGAAATATTTTGCAATATCCCAAGGACTCATTTTTCTCTCTTTGGCGGCTTTTACCATTTTGTCCTCTCCTTCGTCAGCATCTGAGAGAAGATGTCCGACATCAGTAATATTGAGAACGCCTTTCAGTTTGAACCCGTTGAGTCTTAGTCCTCGCCTTAATAAATCCAAAAATACATAAGTTCGCATATTCCCGATATGGGCATAGTTGTAGACAGTTGGTCCGCAAGCATACATTGTGACCGCTTTTCCCATCGGTTCAAATTTTTCTTTATTTCTTGAAAGGGTATTATAAAGTTTCATACTGCTAAGTATACAAAAAATGAAATAGTATGTCAACTGTCTACAGGTTAGTTTACTAAAAACATGCATTTGTGAACATTTCCAAAAAATTGAAACTTTGTTAAGAAAGTGTTAACTATGTCAAAAAAAATTTAGCAGTCTCAAGAGATGACTGCTAACAAACGGTTGACAGGTCTGCTAATGTGTGATATAATCATATCAAGAAATGGTGTAGTTTCGCCGTTTTAACTTTGTTTTTCGCAGTGCTTTTGTTTTAATCTGCGAATTAAATTAAGGAGATATATTATGTTCAAAAGAACCAAAACAGAAGATGGCGTTATTGAGTTTCAAAGTGTCAAACAATCCCGCTTTAAAATGTTAATATTAGTTTCACTTGTCGGAGTTTTTGTTGCGACCAGTATTCTTTTTGCAATTTTGTTTGCAACAGCGGGAGGGATGCAAGTTGGTGTCAATCGAATATCTTTCAGTCACTCTATGCTTCAATATGACGGACGATATACTGCATCAATCGGTGCAAGATACACTATGGACATAACGCTTGAAATTGTCGGCGAAGAAATATCGCCGAGCCTTGAGTTTGATGTTCATGGACCTCAAGGATTTGAAAATATTATTATTTTCGGGGAAGAGCCGTTATACAGAAGAAACAGAGAGCAATTCGCCCTATCATTCACGGTCTCATCTGATTCAAGATTGCATGATGAGCGGATAGATATTGTTTTCACAAGTGCGGGGAGACAAGAAACCTTTTCTTTTTATGCAGTTTTCCGCCATGCTGTAACTGCGAGTTTGGCAACACATATTCAAGGTGTCGGAAACCAATCTAATTTCCTTATTTCTAACAATCAAGTGAATTTGCCGCTGTCGGCTGATGTTTCAAGACGGACTTTTGCTCTTGATGTTACTCAATTGGCAATCGGCGGAGCAAGCGTTTCAAGCGGTGAGAGGCTTGACGGACACGACCTCTACATAGAAGATTTTAGAATTGAAGTGTCAGGCGGCAACATAGTTAATGCAACGGCAGTAAGGGGAGAGAGGGTTTATTTGGCATTAGTCGGAGTTGGAAATGCAACTATTGAAATAATAGTTAACGCTTTTAACACTTCTGAAAATATAATATTGACACTTAATCTAACAGTTGAGGCGAACAATAATATGCTGGAAGACTTGTGGTTCACAAGTCCATATTTTGCATTATTCCTCCGTGACTCTGCGGCCAGTGCAATATACTTTGGCAGAACAATGTCATCAAATCCATCGGATTGGAATGTTGGATTTTTCCCTCAAATATCAAATCCGCAATGGGAGTTGGTCGAGGTTATTAGTATGACCAATTTTAATACTCCGCTTAATCCAAGAGTGACAATAGACAATGTTCAAAGAACGGTTATGTCAAGACAAGTCGGAGTGACATTCTTGCAACTTCGTGACACAAGCCCTAATGGATTTGGAGTTGTCAGCCAGCCTGTTGAGTTTAGAATAATGTATGACACTAACAGTGTGAGTGTCAGCACTCGAGGAATTAGTGAATTTGCACAAGGACAGTCGGAGACACTTAATGTTGAATTGGGAATAACACTTGTTGCTGACATGGGTTTTGGTGAAAGTCTGCCTCATCAAGTGATAAGACAAAGCATTATTTTTAGATATCTTGACGAGAGAAATGAGCCTTACTTTAATGATGACACTCAGACATTTTCATTCTCGCCCGCCAGCAATCATCATACTATTGTTTTTAGAAACATGGTGCATTACCGTGAAGTTGAAATTGACGGCAACTATGTTAACTTTTTCAAAATAACCGCAATTGAAAACTTCAGGACAAGAAGCGAGAGTGTAGTCCGTCATTTTGGTTATGGCTCTATTGTTATGTATGTCGGAAGTGATGCTCTCGGAATGGACATTCAATTTTATTCTGCAAGACAGCGTTCAATTATAAACGAAGATGCATTTCCGGGCGGAGAACAAAATCCGACTCCGTCGGGAGGCGGAAGTTATTATGTTGCTGCCAACACGGGAAATCCGCTGACTATCGGAGTAAGAAGTGCGGTTGCACGAATAGGCTTTGTTCCAAGTTTTCAAGACGGTAATATTCAATTCTTTCATTCACCGTCATTAAACAGCCAAGTGCTTATCTTGCCGGCAGTGAGTGAAGGTGTTGTTTCCGGTTCAGGGATTGAAATCAGAGATTTACTAAGGTTTTTGGACATTGTCGGCGGAGAAATATCCCAATACATGAATGACCGCCTTATTCCTCAAAATGTTCAAGTTAGAATTCAACAGCAGGGAAGCGGATTTCATCTGCCGATATATGACCTTGTTGATTTTGTTATTCCGAATAATGTCTGCGGAACAAGACTTCTTGTTGAGTTGCAAGTTGTCGGTTCTTCATTAAATGAAACGGTCTCGTTTTTGATTGTTTTCGCAGATATGGTGAATATTGCAGAATTAACACACGAGATTTCAGTTGCCAGAGGCGGAGATTTTGACCGTTCTCATGTTGGAAATTCGCAGCATTTTGTTTCGTTTGGAAATGTTCAAATACCAAATTTTGACGGACAAATATTCACTAATATTATTGCCGGAACAAGAATGTTATTTTCTTGGCAGATAGAGCCGGGTCAAGTCGGTTTCTTTTTAAATGAAAATGATAATGACGCAAACGCTGTCTTCAGGCTTGATGTTCAAAATTCTCAACTTTTTATGCTTAGAGACCTTATGGAAATTTATGTGGACCATGGCATAAATCTTTTGAATTTTGATATTGTCTTTTCGATTTTTCCGATTATTCCGACAGCAGGAACAAGCAATAACTGGACGTTTGATAACTCATGGGCAAGAAATTATCTTTTTGAAAACCTAGGTCTTACTCCCGCTCAAATCAGCACTCACCACCTAATCAGAAGAACAGTTTCGACAAGAAGATTGTTTGACAGTATCGGGTTGTTTAATGCCGCTTTCACAACACCGGTTGCTTTTGACGGAGTTGCTCATCAAAGATTAACAATTTCAGACAACAGTGATTATAACAACATTGCATTCCATCCGTCAGGGGTCTTTCGTTTCTCTGATTATGGACAATTTGTCAGAAATCATGTTCTGGGACATCAAACATTTGAAGCAAATTTAAACCGTGAAAGTATTGCCGTAAATCCAAGAGATGTGATATATGAGCCGACAAACAATCCGTATGTCGCTTTTAACCACACTATCTCTCCCTTGGACATAAGAAGTTTCAATATCTCAAGACAACCTTCGGCAGAAAGGTATTTTGGCTACACTACAGAAACTTTTCACTTTAGACACGGAGAATTTGAAGTTCCTTTTATTGTCAGAGTGTATAGCCGTGTTTTGGAAATAAACAGCATTGAATTGTTCTTTACCGGTCAAACTGAAACAAGCAGCATTATTGTTGAAGGAAATCGTTTCAGTCCGGATTTTCTAATTCCTTTTGTTTTAGGCGGAGATAATACTAGTTTTTCTATTTTAGCAAGAGTGACTTATGTTTATAGTTCAAGCACTAATTTCTTAAGACGGGAAAGGTTATCTCTTTCAGGTGTTTCTGACAACATCTATCTTTATGTTGTTGGCTTTAGAGGAGAGTTTATTCCGTCTGACAGCGGAACAGGCGGAGTTGGTTCAAGTGAAGTTTTTAGACTAATTATAACAAACAATCATTCACAACATGCTCAATTTGAAAATGTCAATGTTGTCTCTGCCGGAAATCCAAGCATAAGAAATCAGCACAATTTCCAAATTGATGTTGCAAGAAAAGCCGAAGCTTTTAATTTCACAGAACTAGGCGGAGCCGGCACTGTGTCAACTATCACTGTTGACATGACATCTTATGGTCACAATGAAAACATTTTGACATCCGGTTCTTTGCAGCAAGGCACTCAAATGCGTTTTATCAATGTTGGTCAAAATACTGACATGAGTTCAAGAGGCAGCATAGACAGACTAAGGTTCGAGGTTTTCCTTGGCGGAAACAGAACAACCGGCACTGACTTCTTCGGACTAAATGATATTAACAGACCTTTTGGCATAGATTTCGATTCTCAAGGCAACTTGATTGTTCGCTCAACCGGACAAGCGGGAGAGTGGACTATTCATGTTTATATGTTTGAGAGTCAATTTGCTCGTCGTGAAAGTATCGGTCAAATGACATTAGGTCATGTTGATTTTGTTGAAGAACTGGCATTCCGCAGAACGGAAATCAATATTGTCATCAGAGCAGACTTGGCAAATGTCCGCATTGTTTCAAGAAGCGGAAATGTCTATGGACCTTCAAACAATCACTTAACTTGGATTAATCTTCACACAACCGGAGCAGTGGGTCGTGATAACGATACGCATTTTGAAATCGGCGTTATTAAAAACCTAAACCTTGCAATGCCGACTTTGGGTGTGTTTAATAACTTTAGAGTGGAAGTATCTCGAAACAGGGATGGGATAATCACTGCAATTCCGGGGGCGAGAATTTATCCAAGCGCAGAAAACCCCCGCAGTATTTTAGTTGAAAACGACATGACTATCCCGGTTACTTTAGAAGACGAAAACCATCATGGATATTTAGTTGTTTTGTGGGAACATGCAACAGGCGTCACTAGAAGAACTATTCCTATTCAATTGCATCAGCGAGCAGTAGATAGTTTTGGTTTCATTGCGTCGGCATTAGACCAATTTCAGGAGAACATTCCAAATCAACCAGGAGCATACAATTTAATAAGAGATGTTGTGACCGGAAATATACCGTTTGGATTTAACATAAACAATAGTATTTTTGAACCGGATGTTATTACTAATATAACTTATTCAACTCCGGGTTTGGCAACAGTTACAACAATAGCGACGCCGAGTAATTTGATAAATATATCTATCATTGGAACGACTGAGTATGGAATACCTTTAGATATTTTTATTCGCGGCAGAGTTCCAACGAATATTGCGGGAGAATTTGCAGACAGAAATCATGGTGCAGCAGGTGCGCATGTGACAATAAATCTTAACATTTGTCCAACTGATGACCCATTAAATGCGACTCCATTCACTTTCAGTGTTAATCCTGATGATCCAATAGACTTCATCATGACTATTACGATTGTTCCAATCAACATGGCTGGAATTGCTTCCGGAACAGAGAGAACCTTGCAGTTAAGCGTTAGTTCAAACGACAGAGTTAACAACATACTCTCTCTTGCAGCAATACCGGGACAGATAAATTCTCTGGTGGGTGAAGAACACATACAACTACCTCTTGAGTTGACTTTGGTCAGAGGTTTTGCTCTAAACCTTAGCCGCTTCATTCGTTTCACAACTCCTGCAAGGACAGAACCGTTTGTCATAACCGGACTATTTGATTTGCCGAACATTGAAACAAATAATCGTGTCACAAGAATTGAATACACAAATACCTTGACTATGGACATAGCAGACGCATCGGTTAGAACAAGAATTACAATTCGTGTTGGAACTGTTGTTCGTTATATTGACATTTTGATAGTTGAGCCGACTGTCATTCCGACTTTTGGCTCGTCTCCTGTTGCAGGAAATCCATTCATAAGAACAACTGCAACAGATACTCAATATGCTCTAAACACTCCGTATATCAATTTCAATGTTACTCCGCATAATAATATTTATGTTCGTTTTGTTGTTGGCAATATCGGAGTGCCTAACAGTTTTGACACATTTAGTTTAACTGACAACACTCCTAGGTTGGAAATAACTCCTGATGACGGCGGGGCTGAAAATTTTATTATTGCAACTCCTGTCATTAATCACTTAGACCTGCCTGGGGAATTTGTTTTCAGGTTGACTTTTATTCCGCAAAGCGGATTAAATCCTTTTATTTATAACAACAGTAACAGATTTTTCCACATGTCGCTGAGTGTCGTTATCAGCGGACAAAGAATAGTTGTTGGAGAGCCTTCAATGCTAAGGCTGGTTGTTGAGCCTTCAATTGGTGATATTCATCATGGAACTACTGCTCATCACTATCATGGTCATCTTGGAACTCCGCCGAACAATCCGAACGGCACTCCGGTGACCGATCAACCAACTAGACCGACAATCAGTGTTCAAGGAACAAGTTATTTCAGAATTTCTCTTAATTCTTTAACTAATTCTACTCTTATCGGAATTTTGGGCAACGATGCTTTGAGAGGGCAAGTTGAAGTTGAGTTCACAGCAAATCTCCCGCAAGGACTAAATACTAACATAATAGTCAACAGAATTCACACCCACGCCCACTATCTCTACAGCATATTCAGAGTAACATGGCCATCCGATGTTGGTGCGTCTAATGTTAATCTTATATTCTCTTTAAGAGTTTCTATCTTTGGTGTGAATTTTGGAACAAGAGAGGTTCTTTCGGTTTATCTTCACAACACCGCCAACATGCCGACATATTTTGACTTAATAAACATCTCACAAGATTTTGGCGGAGGTGATACTATTGAAATGAATAGACCTTTGCTCTCTTTGACTGATGGTCGTGATGAACTTATTGGCGATGCTCCAAGACAAAATGTTCTTGCTATCATTGATTTTTCAGAAACAGGTTTTGTTTTCACAAACGCTCATTTAAGAAGCCTTAATTTCTTCATTTCACACCCGATACTAAGTTTTGACCTTACATGGGGAAGATGTGCGGTTTGTCCTTTATGTCTATCTCTTGAACCTAATACAACATGTGATGAATATCTTTCGTCGATAGCCAGAATTAGCAGCAATCGAATTTACGCAATACTAACAATTGACTATTCTTTGTTTACTCCGATTAACACTTCTTTCTCAGTTTCTTTCTGGGCACAAATAATTCATAACAACATGCTCTATGCTTCAATGCCTGCAACTGTGAGATTGTTAGTTGACCCGCCGAATATTCAAGTATATTCAGATGAAACAGGACTAACCGGCAATCCGACTTTTAACTTAACTCCGCCTTTATATAATGGAAACATAAATGACTATATCGAAGTTCCGTTCTCTATTGTGTCGGGAATTGGTAATGTCGGAGTTTCTATTAACAGGATTGGTTCTTATAATTTAACGGACAATGATGAGATTTATTTTAGAAGAGGTGATAATCCAATTTTTAGAATTGATGTTTTGCCCTCTTTGGAAAACTTCAACATAATAGTTTTTATTCCGAGAGGAGCGAATTTTGGCGGAGAATTTGTTTTGACATTCGTTGGAACATTTGATAGCGGAATATTCAAAGGACATTCTTTCTCTATTGACATCACCATTATCATTGAAGAAGTTTCTCCGCCGTCAATCGTTGCAGCGAACGCTAATCATGAATTCCGCATGGGGAATACTTCTCACACTATTTTATCATCAATAATAACTCAAGCGACGACAAATTTTGTCAGCACAGATTTTGTCGATGTTAATTTCGGGGCATATGGTGCAGAAGGTTTTGAAATGGTTGTCAATCCAACTCGCAGCGGCATAACCAGTGTCGGTGGTGTTATCACTCAAGGAATGCTAAACTTCAATAACGGCGGAAACATAGTTTTCAGACCCTTAAGACCCGGTGTTTTCACAATAACTTTATCGTTTGACATAACTCAAGGCTTTTGGCAGCATATCACGCCGGAGGTGACTTTAGTAATAACAGTTCTTGCTCCTCAAATTACTGCAAGAGAAACGGTGTATTCAAGATATATGAGCGCAGAGCAAATTGTGCTTAGTGCAACAAATGTCGGGCTTAGACTGGATGAAAATAATGCTCGTGGTTTTGTTATGGTGAACTTTGAAGGTGGCGGCAACGGATTGACAACGCAAGCATCTGTTGTTTCAATACTCGAAACCGGAGGAGGCGACACTAGAGGAATGCTTTTAACGGACTATATAGCAAATAATTTTGCAGGCACTATATCTTTTGTTCCGTTAAGAGTTGGTTTCTATGAAATATTGCTAAGAGTTGCGGTTTCTATTAATATGGCGATATATGGCGATATGGATTTGTTTGAAACCATTCTTAGAATAAGAATAAGTGTTCAACCGCCGTCAATTACTGCTGTCAAAAATTATGTTTATGCGATACCAATGAGCGCAACACCTGTGATAATTTCACCTGTTGGAATAACCGCCTTGCCATCTTTTGCTAATCCATTTGTTAACATTAACTTTGGAGCAATTGGAGCAGGGACAGGGTTGACGACGACGGCCGGCATAGAACAAATCATTCAAGTCGGAGGGAACAATGACTACATTAACGAAATGCTTGTTGCCAGAGATGCGAACATAATGTTCATTCCTTTGACACCGGGACTTTTTGAAATATCTCTAAGAATTGCCGTGACAAGAAATATCGGCTTTCCATACGGCACTGTAGAACTGTTATCAACTGTGTTAACAATCAGAATAAGTGTTCAACCGCCGTCAATAACCACTGTCAAAAATTATGTTTATGATATACCAATGAGCGCAACACCTGTGATAATTTCACCTGTTGGAATAATCGCCTTGCCATCTTTTGCTAATCCATTTATTAACATTAACTTTGGAGCAATTGGAGCAGGAGTCGGACTGACAACAAGTGCTAGCATAGAGCAGATCACTCAAATCAGAGGAAGCGGTGCTAACACTGCTGAGATGCTTATCTCCAGAGATGCGAACATAATGTTCATTCCTTTGACACCGGGACTTTTTGAAATATCAATTAGAATTACAGTGACAAGAAACCTAGGTTCTCCTCATGGCACTGCTGTGTTAGCGTCATCTGTATTGACAATGAGAATAGAAGTTCATCCTCCTCAAAATATCAGTGCAAGAGAGGAAGCATTCGTTGTTGAAAATATGGGGCTTGTTCCAATAACACTATCTCCTAGTGAAAGGGATTCAACCTTGCCTTTTAACAATGATTTTATTTCCTTCAACTTGGGAAGCGGTGCCGGAGCAGGTCTTGTGACAAGAGTTAATAGTTCTATCTCTGAGACGGGAGGCGGTAATAGCAACAATATGATTAACACTATTGGCGGCTATATATCGTTCACTCCAAACAGAGCAGGTGTCTTTGAAATATCATTAACAGTTGTTGTGTCATATAACTTAGTAATAGCAATTTCAGTTCCTTTAACAATAACAATAATCGTTCTTCCGAGAATTGAAATAGAGTTTGTTGAAAGAAACAGTTTAACACTAGGACAAGAACTTACCATAGCAGTTAGCGTTATAGGCTCTATGAATGCTTCTGACGGTGCGGTGAATATTGAAAATAGTGATATTGCAATTGCAAATATTAATTCAAATTTCGGAACTGTATCTTCAATTAGTGCTATTTCTCCGCAAGTTGTATTTAGTGCTGCACTCAGTCTTACGACAACTCGAAATTCTCCTGCCGAAATAACTGCTAGTATAGTTTTGGGCGGAAGGTTTGGCGGGTTGGATGTTGATAATTCAAGACTCTTGGATATAAATAATCTTGAACTGACAGGAACTCCAAGGAATGCAGCCAACCCAAATAACAGCGCACCGAATGCATCAAGAGACGGGCAAGTGCTTAGCGTTCAGTCAGGAACATCTTTTGCACTAAATTCAACCAACTTCTTGTTGAGCGGACTGTCTGCTCCTGAGACTATAACATTTGTTGATGCTGTTATTTATGACAGTTTAACTCAAATTGACAGCAATGTTCGTCTTGTTATCACAAGAACTAACTCACTCATAACCATAACAGCAGATTTAGGTTTGTTTGCTGACAGACCTGTGATTGAAGCAACATTGGTTGTCCTTATTCGAAACGGCACGCACTACTTTAGAAATATTTTCCAAATCGTAATGACAGGAAAACCGGTTCCGACACCAACTGTTAATGCCAGTTTTGCTTTTATCCATGGTGCAAATCCTGCAATTACAAACGGATTTAGGCTTCATGTCGGAGAAAGATTGGATTTCACTTTTGCGAATTTAGGCGGATATCAAATTGAAAACATTGCCCTAAATACAACAAACCCAAATAGCATTGGAATTTCTAATGTTTTTAGCGGCAGTGCAATAACAGGATTTTCAATAACTGCCTTAAGCGTTCCGCCAAGTAATATTAATTTCATTTCACTTTATGTCACAATTCACGGAAGACAATGGCAAGTTTCAATGCCGCTTCAAAACATTCAAATTTTCCCAAGCCAAGCAGGGGAAAACACTGAGGTTACTGTTTCTCAAAACAGAAATATGACAAGAGCAAATGTTGGTGCAAGCAGTCGAACTGTTGATATTGTTTTGACTCCTAGCGGGGCTTCAAACTTCTCTCACGCAGTCTTGAACATGAGTTTCACTAATTCTAACAGAATAGAAAGTATTTCGGTGAACGGAGTTGCAGCAACTGCAGGCACTAGCGTTAATGTCACAATTCTGGCAGGAGATTTCGCTGCAATTACAATCAGAATAGTAACAAACAATCAAAGTGCGGCAAACTGCTATCACATAAATGCTAACATTGTTTTGCGTTACAGGTTTGTTGTTGATGGTGCAACTGCCGCAACTCGAAGACTTGAAACAACACATTCAATTCATCGAGCAGGAACAAACTTTAATAGTCAAATATCTATTGCATCAATCGGACTTTCGGCACAAAGGGGAACTGGAGGGCAGCAAAATATTGTCACAGTCACTCCAACTGCTCGTGATATCAACGGAGATGAGATACCAAACAGAATAACAGGTATAGTTCTTTCAAACTACTCGATTGTTAACTATCATGGAGTTGTCAGAACTCCCGGAGCAACCGCACCAAGACTTAGCGGAATTAACTTCCTGTTCAACATAACCGATGCCGCAAGAACCAGCGGAGTGTATATGGCTATTGTCACTCTTACAGTAGAAGGAATTCAAGGTCTTGTGGTTTTTGAAGGGAACAACTGGGATGTTCAGCAAGCCACCACTGTTAGTTTGAGTTCATCTCATAATGCAGAGACAAGCGTAATAACAATCACGCCGACTGTTCGCGACCAAGTTGGAGCAATTATGGCAATCCCTGCGGCTAATCCGCATCCGGTAGAATGGACACTGCTTTCTTCAACGAATATAGTAACAGCGACAGGATTTCCAGCAGGAAATAGACCGAGACGAGGAACAGGAGCGGGAGTTAACAACTGGCTTATAAACGCTAACGATACGACTTTCACAGCGGTTGTGACAGTAACTGTGACCATCAACGGAGTGAGCGTGACAAACTTCATAATCATTAATTCTGAAACAGGCTCTTCATGGACGAGTCCATAATCAACAAAACAAAATCAACAACGAGACATATCTGAACAGCCTCCTAGACAGTAGACATAAAAAGACTCCTATGATAGAATAACTATACATAGGAGTTTTTCTTTGTCCGATAATCGGGGGCTCACACTAATCAAACTATCTCGTTTTTGTTTGTTTGTTTTTTTTTTGTTTTATAGTAAGATAGATGATGGAGGGAGGTGTTCTGAAAAATCCGCTAATCTTTTCCGCCTGCTTTGAAATTGTAGATTGGAATTAACCTTTCTCTGACTGTGACGGTATCTTTTATTTCTCGTAAAATGTTGTGCATGTTTTTGTAGGCTGAGGGTGCTTCATCTAGGGTGTGCTGATTGACACATGTTGAAAAAATGCCTTTCATCTCTTTTTTAAACTCATCAAGCGAGAGTCTTTGTTTTGCTTGACTTCTCGAATAAACTCTTCCTGCGCCATGCGGAGCAGAGAAATTCCAGTCCTCGTTTCCTAATCCTTTGCAAACTAACATTCCGTCACGCATATTCAAAGGTATGACCAACTCTTCGCCTTTTTTTGCGCTAATCGCACCCTTTCTCAAAATCTTTGTTTCAATTTCAATATAGTTGTGAATGCTGTCAATTCGATTTTTAACTCGTCCGCGCATACCGATTAGTATTTTTTCAAGCATTTTGTCTCTGTTTTCGCTTGCAAACTTTTGCATGATATTTATGTCGTGAAGGTAGTCTTTCATATCTTGCCCTTCTAAAAAGGCGAGTGGTTTTGGAATTTTGACGCCTGTTTTTTGAACATGCTGTTCAGATAGTCTTTGATAATATTCCGCAACTGTTAGACCAATATTTCTTGACCCGCTGTGAACCGCTAAATATCCATTGTCATAAGCCTCAATAAAATGATTGCCGCCGCCGAGTGAACCTAATGAAAGGGTAGCCAGATGAATAGTGTCTTTTTTGAGGAATTTTGAACATTTCATTTTCTCAAAATAATCCTTTTCTAGCATTTGCTTGTTGTGATGATTTCTTCCATGAGGAACATTTCGGCGAATAACTTCATCAAGTTTGTCCAAATTTTTAGAAAAATCAACATCAGTCTCAACCAATGTCACTCCGCACCCAATGTCAACTCCAACCAAATTAGGACAAACCTTGTCACTAATTTTCATCGTAGTGCCGATTGTGCAGCCTTTCCCGACATGAACATCAGGCATTATCCGAATGTCAGCATTTTCACCCAAAACAGAATTAGCAACCTCCATAATCTGCAAAAGCGCCTCTTGTTCAATATTATCAGTAAAAATCTTCACAATCCCATTTTTAGTTTGAATAGTTTTCATGCTTCAAATTATAACATAAACTTCTTTTAAAAACAAGTGTTATAGTATCTTATTAATGATTTCTTGTTGGATTATCAGTTTGACAGAACAAATAATCAATGGAGCAATTAAAATAATTTGCAAGTTTAATAATATTTTTGCAAGTCGGCGTGCGAGGGTCGTTCTCATTCTCGTAATACTCATATACCCGTTTTGTTATTTTGGCTTCATCGCTTAATTTTGATTGAGACACATTGCTGTTTGCACGCAACAATTTTAATCTGTCAGAAAATTGTTTTTTTGTCATGCTTTGATTATTTGCCCAAAGCACCAAAAAGTATACTATGAAATCATCACAAATTTTTTAAAAATCTACAAATTTTTTTTTGAAAACTATTGACAGGGAAAATTTATTGTGATATAATCTAAGATGCCGAACAAAAGTGCGGTGACATAATATAATAAAAAATGGAGATAAATTAATTATGAAAAAATCAATTTTAAAAATTTTATTGGTCGCAGCCTTGGTCTTTGCTTCTGCATTGCCGATGATGGGGTGCAAAGAGGAAGAAAATGGAAGATTTCGTCCAGATGCAATTTTGGCTTTTGCATCGCTTGGAAGTAGAACATATTTGCTTGATTTAAATAATCAAATTTGGGTTCGTGATTCAAATAATTACTATAATAGAGTTAAAGAAGAGGTTAAATTTTCTTTAATTGTGGGTGGTTTTAGCCATATCTTAGCAATAGATATCCATGGGAATTTATGGGGGTGGGGGCAAAACGACAAAGGACAATTGGGATTAGGGAAATCTACTGAAAGAATTTCCTATCCGATTCAAATAATGAGTGGAACTCATTTTTCTACGGCTGATACAAGGAGTGATGTTAGTTTTGCAATTGATACCTATGGAACTTTATGGGCATTTGGAGGAGGAGGTAAGTATGGAAATTTGGGAAATGGTACTTTTAACGAAAATGTGTATATTCCAATTAATATTTCAAAAGGCAATCAATTTTCTCAAGTTAATGCAGGAGATACACATAATGCGGCAATAGATGTTTATGGATATCTGTGGACTTGGGGAAGGGCTACTTCTGGAGAATTAGGTGATCCTTCTCTTATAGAAATAACACCATTTCCAGAAACTATTACAATTACTTTGAGAGGAATTCCTGGCAAAATCATTGAAGACACAAAATTTTCTCGTGTTTCCGTAGGTTTTCAATATACTTTGGCAATAGATGTTGAGGGTAATTTGTGGGGTTTTGGGGGGAACTTTGCAGGACAACTAGGAAGACATCCGAACTCCCCAAGAGATTTGCGTATTCCAATAAATATAATTGAAAACAATCAATTTTTAGATGTGTTTGCGGGCAGTTGGGAAAGTTTTGCAATAGATACAAATGGATATCTATGGAGATGGGGAGGTCAAACAAGAATACCCGATGGAACATGGAGTGGGACACTTGTTTGGCAATATCGCCCGATAAAAGTCTCAGATGAAGTTCGGTTCACCTCTTTCACACGGAGGGGTGACGGAATTGATATTGAAGGAAATATTTGGAGAGTAGTGCCAATAGGAGATTCTTGGTATATTAGGAGATAACTTAGATAAATTTAAAAAAATAAAAGGAGAGGTTGTTTCCAAGTGTCAGGCAAGGAGTTGATAATATCTTTGCGCTCGCAACAACTTTCAGCGGCAGTCATAGAGTAGACTTTGGTGTCGGTGCGAATGCAAAAGCAGAAGTCTACAGGTATGACCAAGACAGTCAGGGCAGTATGCTCACACATTTATTCTCGTTTGAAGGCGATGAAATGATATTTCATGCAAGGGAAGGAGAAAGGTATTTTATACTGTTAAAAGCAAATACTTCACAATCAATGATTGCTGAACATGTTGCGCAACATTTAAATCTCAACATAATGACAAGGATTGCGGTGAAAGAAGGCGAAACAACAGAAAGAAGATTAAGACCGCAAGTTGACGGAAACTATGTATTCCGGTCGAACGAATTAATCGTTGAGTTGTTGTGCTTAGCAACCGAAGAGGTAATACCATACACTTCAACAACCTCAAGCCAAACATTTAGTGGTCTTGTTGCAAACAGAGAATACCGTGTTATTGTTAGAATGAGAACAAGGCTATGCATAAAAATCGGGGACACCGTTTGTTAGCACAACCAATTCGCCATCTAAAACAGCATTCGTCTTGACGGCATTTTGAAGTTGAACTTCGGGATAAATTCTCGACACATCAAGTCCTCGTTTATTGATGAGAGCTGTACTTGTTTTGTCAATATGCGCTAAACACCTGCCGCCGTCAAGCTTTAGCTCGAACAGCCAGCCTTCTTTGCTGAACAGACTTTTTGCTCGATGAAATCGCATTGGTTTTAGTTTTTTTACTTCCATGTGAATTATCGTTTTTTTGTGTGGGTTGTTTTAAATGAGATTTAGTTTTAGGCAAATCCCTCGAAGAGGGTTTAAATCGTCCATCTTTCACGCTCTGAGTTAACGCTTCCATTAAATCAGCCACAGTTTTTTCTTTCCCTTTCTTTTCAGTTTTAATTAACTTACCGGCTATCTTTTTCTCAATAGCATCTTTAACTCGTTGTTTATACTCATCCTTATATTTCTCCGGTTCAAACGGCGCTATCATATTTTGCAATAATGTTTTTCCAAGTTCCAATTCTTTTGATGTAGGTTTAGCGGTTATTTCTTTAGCCTTACTTGCTACTAACTCATTATGAAAGAAAAGGGTAGAGAGCAACATTTTACCGGACTTTGCTCGAAGGACAATCAACTTCTCTTTGTTGCCGAGAATTGATTTTGCAACCGCAACTTTATTTTCATTCTCTAATAAATGCAGTAAGAGGGCAAAGCCTTTCTCATTGCCGTCATGGTCAACATTATAATGCTTGTCATAATATGCAGGATCAATCTCATCTAAATTTGCGAAATTATCAATAGTTATATCCTTATCCGATTCTTGTTTTAACTTATCAAAATCCTCTTCCTCAAAAACAACATATTTATCTTTTTGATATTGATAAGCCTTAATAATATCGTCCGTTTCAACTTTCTTGCCGTCGCACTCATCACATGTTTTATTATATCTAATCCTAGATTTTGTTTTCTTATCCAACTGATTAAAACTAATCTCGTCAACTTTAGCCGACAAGCTAAGCGCAACAGGAATATATACAAGTCCAAATGTTATAGATGTTTTCATAAATGTAGTATGTGATAAAATAAATAATTTTTTACTTGCATTTTGTTTTGATTTGTGGTATGTTAAAAGAGCATGAAAAATAAAAATAAAAATGAAGTAAGTATTCGTAGTTCGGCAGCGGAGTATTTGACTTATGTTGCAGCGATTGGGGATAGTGCTGATAGCGTTGAAATGCGATATGAGGATGAGAATATATGGTTGACACAGAAAATGATGTCGGCTGTTTATGGCGTGACTGTTTCTGCTGTCAATGTTCTTTGTTAGTATTGACTAATTTCGGGCAGTTGACGACGCTCGCCCCTACGATTTCCTTTCTGCAACAAATCACGAAAATTTAGCACCATCTCAATTTTTATTGTATATTTTTATTGAAATTTTACTTGCCAAGGGCTCTGACCCTTTGTGATAAATGTCTAAATTGTTACGAAATTCTCACACAAATGCTATGGCGTGCTGTGAGAATATGGAATAAATATGTCGAAAATAGGGGTTATATAGGATTTGAGGGTATAAAATACTAAAAAACGGCATGAATTTGTTAATAAAATGTGAAAAATGTTGTCATCCCGTGAAAATATATGTTATAATATAATATATCAAGTTGCATGGGCAAATTTTGTCCGCTGCAAAATTGATGTTGTTTTAAGTGAGATGAAGAATTTAAAAGATTTGATGCTTTGCCGGATACTTCACGGAGATTGCTCTTAAGCGAAGTCGAATGGATTCAAAATGACATATCTAAACAAAAACAAAAAAAATCTGATTGCTTCGGGTTGCTTGCAAAGATTGGGAATAGGATTAGGTATTAGAGATAATAGAAATTGCTGCAAGAATTGAGAAGGGAGCATGGGTTGACGAGGCAGGGCGATGTTAGTTGATATTTCAACTCTCATAACCGGATTGCTTCGGTTTTGCGGAAACGCTCTCAGGGTTCTTTCATCAGACTGCTCCACAAAACCTCGCAAAGACGAGTTGGTTCGGAGTTAGAGTTCATGCAGGGAGTTCGCCTGTCACCAAAAGAAAACAACAACAAGTTGATAGTCACCTGTAAAAGGGATTATATATATTATAAAGAAAAGGCAAAAAATGCGGGCGGTCAATGACTGCTGCTACAGGGAAGGTTAAGTTTAAGGTCAAGTCAATTCGGGCGGCCGAAGGCGACCGCCCCTACAGGAAGTCGTCATGAGGAATTGAGTGCGAAATAAAAGTTGTTGAGTTTGTGTGACGGATACAAGTTGATAGTCACCTGTAAAAGGGATTATATATATTATAAAGAAAAGGCAAAAAAATGCGGGCGGTCAATGACTGCTGCTACAGGGAAGGTTAAGTTTAAGGTCAATCCAATTCGGGCGGCCGAGGACGACCGCCCCTACAGGAAGTCGTCATGAGGAATTGGATGCGAAATCAAAGGCATTAAAATCCATGTGAGGATAGGAACAAAGGTCATCATTAGGAATGAAGTGTTAATTAAATGCGTTGAAGTCCTTAGTAGTGACAAAATGGAGGTTTTCAGATGAAAACATTAAAAATGAGAAAATTGTGGATGACAGTGATTGTTTCGCTCTTTATGGTATTGGGCGGAATTGCTGCTATTAATCCCAATAGTTTCACAAGCACTGCCGGAAGCGGCAATGCTTGCTGCAATGTTTGTTGTGTTGAACTGACAGATGTTCAATGCGAGAATGATTGCGGATGCGAAAACAGCGCTAACCCAAGGGGTAGAGAGTGCTGCAATGACGGCATTTGTTCAAACAAAGATTGCTATGAATCGGATTGCGTTAATTGTTGCGATGATGACGCACTTTTTGGCTGTTGTTCAGCCGAAATGACAGGTTTCATGAGACAGACAACAAGCGGCAAAGCCGATGGTTGCTGCGGACCGAAATTTAATGTTCCGCAAAACAACACAAACGGATGCTGTTCAAGCGGAGCGGTCAATTCAGATTGCTGCACTCCGCAGCCTGTTTGCTCAAGACCTTGCGAATGCTCTTGTGTTGAAAACCATATTGAGGCAATGACCGGCGGCGGTTTTGATATTTCATCATCTCCGAGCGGAGCATGGAGCGGGGACAGAGGTCTTTTGTCAAATCCTGTTACTGTTTCAACCGGAAACCCGGCAAGTTTTGCTTTGACGAGCGGATTTGTTTATCAAATCAATGTCTTTGGAGCAAGAGGAGCAAATGCAGGAACTCATGCGGGTGGAAACGGCGCTCACATGAGAATGTATATTGACAGAACAACTACTACCGGCACTATGACACTTTCAAGAACTGCAATAGGCGGCGGATCAGGAGCCGGAGCCGGCGGTCAAGGAATTCAAATCACCGGAACCGGAATTAACATTGTTGCCGGCGGCGGCGGCGGAGCAGGACATTCAACTGCCGGAACAACCGGAAACGGAGCCGCAGGCGCAGGCGGCGGCGGTGCTGGCGGAACTCAAACTGGGCAAGCTGGGCAACCTGCCAGACCAGCACAAACGGCTTTAGTAGTCCCTTGCGGAACTTTTTCTGAGGGTTCGTTAAGAGTATGTAACGGCGGAGGTTTTACACAGGGGTGGTGTGGGAATCATTCGTCTTGCACAACGATAGGAGTGTCAGGTAATAGATATGTAGTTTGGTGCGGAACGATGCATGGGAGAAGGGCGTGTTTGAATTGTGTTAGAGATGGGAGGCAACAGCATATTATGCCTTGGACTTTTGCTAGTGTTTCTTCAAATAGACCTGGGTGTGGTGCTGTAGTGAATGGACCCACGCAAGGTGGTTGGTTTTTTAATGTAACTGTTAGACACGCACAAAATGCCCAGCCAGCTATTACTGAATCTCGTCGCAGCGGCGGCGGCGGCGGCGGCGGAACCGGAGGCGGACGCGGCGGTAACGGCGGTCAAGCGGGAACTGCGGCAGGAGCCGGAATTGCAACGGGTGCATGGCACGGTCATCATGCCGGAGCAAACACTGCAACAACAATTTCTTGGACAGTTGTCAGAATGAGTGCGCATTTATTAACTCCTGTTGCTGAGGCTTCAACTCAACAAAGAACTTTGACAAGAGGAGTTGAGTCTGCGGCGGGTGCCGGGGCGCAACACTCGGGACTTTCAATCGGCTCTCATCAGGTTGCATCTGCAAATCTTAGCGGAGCGGTTCAATTTTTTAACGGAACTTTGTTCGCAGGACCAACAGGAACTGCAACAATCGGAACTAATTTGATGACCGCAAGAGTTCATGCCGCAAATGAACTAAGGGTTACTGCTCATGTTCATTCGGTCAACAGGCGGGTATATGTCTATATCAGACATTCACTCAATCATGCAACCCAAATAAGGGTGCCGATTGTTATTTCAACAAACAATAATGCTTGGGCATCTCAGAGTCCTGCGACTATCAACGGTCATGCGGTGACCCATGCGGGCGCAACGGGCGCAACAAGAACGATAACGGTGACAAACCCAATTCCTATTCAATCGACGCTGACTATTGCGGCGACAAACTTGTTCACTGATGCGGATGCTGTTGACGCAGTTGTTATCACTGATGTTCAAGCGGCTACACCGTTCTTTTCAAGAACAATGGCAGGGAGCGGAATTGTTGCGGGAACTTACAACAGTTTGACGATAACTTCGCTTCAGCCTGCGGCGGCAACTCAGTGGCACAGGCTGACTTTCACTCTAAGAAATATTGAAAGAGCAACAGGCGGTCATGCAGGTCCGAGCGGAGTTCATTTGAACAGGACGCAGTTTGCAACTCAAACTGTTCATGTTGATTTCAGAACAGGGAATGTAAGACCATTCTACAGAGGTGACACAAGGTTCACAGGAACAATTCCCGCTAACACCGGTGATGTCAACGATGTTTTTGTCAACCTTTCAAGAGACGGTTCAAACGGACCGAGCCATGTCGACATTCCGATAAATGCGCTTGCACACTCATCAACCGCAAGAACTTTCAACACTGATGCCGGAGTTGTTCTTCCTCAAAATGAATGGTTCCCAAGAAGCACTGAAGGAGATTATATCGGCGGCAACATGAGGGCGGGGAGTATATTCGGCGGAAGAGGCACTCATATTTCGAGCGCAGGACCTCAAATTCCGAATGCTCAAGCGTGTAACGGTCAGGCACTCAACAGACCAACCGGTTTTGCGGGGAATGAACATCGTGTCAGACCTCACACCAGCCCTGTCAATCCTGACGGAGTTGCTCCTCCGTGGATAACATGGCAATTTACTAACACAACAACTCTCAGAATAACTGCAAATTCAGCGTCAAGAAACTTGTTTGACCCGAACAGAATCGGCGGAACAAGAGGACATTTCTATATCCTTGTTCGCATTAACTGTCCGAATGATACTGCTGACGGCGGAATTTGGATGCCTGTTCTTGTTCAAGTCAACCTTTCAGACACGGGTCCGGGAACCGGAAACGGTGATTGCACTGAATATCCGTGCGATTGTGATGATTGCAGAGATCCTGGAGGCTCAATTGATTTGGGAGACCCGAATGACCCGAGAATATCGTTTGACGCTGAGGGCAACCCCATTGCTTATATCACTCCTTTTGGTGTTGGTATGAGACCAGTTGGTGCAAGCAATAACTTGATGATAATGCCTGACGGCGGATGGCCTTTCCCGAGCGCTGTTGTTGCTCCTCTTAACAATCGTTCATTTGCGCTGACAAACAACACAAATGACCTTCTTGTTGCAAATCCGGCTTTCCCATCTGGCGTTTCTGCTCCTTTTGCGGCAATGAGAACCGACCCGTTCTTAATTGACCACAGAGACGGAACTATCACAATGGAGTTAATCAACGGACTTCAATCAAATATCTATTGGTATACTGTTGAGATTGTTGATTTCTTTGTTCTTTTGTCAATCTTTGATTTGCTTCCGCAATCAGAGAGAAACAATCTTTTCTCTTCACAGTTTGTCCGTCCTATTGTCGGAACTGACCTTGCAGTAATCAGAGGTTTCAGAATAACCGGAAGAAGAGCAACTCTTGATAACACTTTGGGCGTTTTTGTTGAGTTTGGTGCTAACACTATCTTGACAAGGTCGTTTGAACACACTAACAATCCTCCCGCTTCTCAAAGATGGATTTCCCGCGGACAAATTGCTGTTCCGAACAGAGGACCTCAAGCGGTCGGAACTATCGGCGAAGTCGGAGCAGGGCTTGATAACTTTGCTCATTCAAGAGACATGGTCGGAACTATCCCAAGATTCAGATTTGACATCTATCATGGGGATCAGTTTGTAATAACTCCTTGGGATTTGGCAAGAGATATTGATGCGAACAACCTTCCTCATTCTCACCCTCACGCTGCGGCAAGGGCTAATCCTATCACCAGAGACAATTCAAGCGCTCATTCAGCGACTCATCAGCAAGCAATAAATGCTGCTAATCGTCAGATTTCAGTAAGAGCGTCTAACACTGCGACTGCTGCCGTGAACACCCGCAGCATGAGACTTGACACGCTTTATTTCGGAGCAGTCCTTTCTCAAAGCGGAACAGGTGTTGCGAGCATTGAAAGAATTCAGGGCGGAGCGGCGTCATTTGACCATATGCAAATCAGTGCAATCGGTCACAACCCTTCGTTCGGACTTCAAGCAAGAATTCAAATCAGAGACAGAGTAGGGGCGACTATTGAAGTTTATATTTATGTCAGAGTTAACAACTCGCCTCCAAGACTTCACCCCGGTATTGCAAATTCTATTTTCTTCTTGACAGCCGGTGTTGAAACTGCCGGCAGATACAACAGAATGGAGTTTACTTTTGACCAATTGATGTTTGACCCTGACCCCGGTCATGATATGCCGAGAATTGTTCCCGGTTCTATCAGCATCATGACAAGACAAGGATTCAACGGTCCGTTCATTTCTCTTCCAAACGGAGAATCGTTTGTCAGAGCGTTCCTTGACCAAGGAACGGGAGCGAACCTCGGACATGCGGAAGTTCTTCATATTGTTGCGGAAAGTGCGACAATCGGTTTAAGATACGGATTGTATGTTCAATTTGAAGCAACTGACCAAGCATGGCCGTATCCGGCGTCAGACTTTTTGAGAATAAGAGTTGAAGTTATTGACTCTCCTCCTGTTATTGACAGGTCAAGAACTACTGACAGCGGATTGCCGGGTGTTTTCGGCACTGATGTTCAAGATTGGGTTGTTGAAGGCAGAGGAACTATCGGACAAGACAGATTCATCACAAGTGACGATGACCTTGGATTGTGGTTAACCTCAAGAAACAGACCTCAACCTAATCCGAATTTGTTCTTCACTGCCGCTCAGGATCCTGACTCTAATCACGGAGTTATTCCTATTGCTGCAAGTTTAAATCTAAACACTACTCCGACTCACAGAAGGACATATGCAACAAGCGCTGGCAACACTGACGGCGGCTCATCTCCGGCGAATGCTGTTTGGGCAACTTTAGTCAATGATGCGGAAACCGGTTTTGACAATCCGGGCAACTTCACCATAGACGGAAATGACCATATTGAACTGCAATGGTTTGAAAGAATCAGTGGCGGGTTCCAACAAGTTATGAACCCAAGCCCTACGGTGTTCCACACTCTTTATTGGGCGGTTGTTATCCGCACTCAAGGAAGAACAGGGGATGTTATTGTCAACCTTAGACTAACTGCTGCAAATGAGGCTGTTGTTTATGGCGGAACTTTCCCGCTCGGTTTCACCGGCGGTATCGGCAGCCCTGACTTTTCTCATGCAGGCGGAGTGAGAACTCCTGCTAACAACAATGCTGCTCCGATTAACACAATTCATTCAGTTTTGAGAGTTCGTGTTTCACAAGCGGAAAACGAATTAAGAAACAACTTTGCGTATTTCGGAATTAACGGAGAATACTTTGTTGAAGAGGAAGGCACAACTAATGTCTTTAGTGACGGTTTCTATTTCACTCCCGTTACTGTTCCGACTGCCGGATTTGCTCAAATTCCTCTTTCTTTCCTTGCTTCGTTTGAAGATCAGCAAAGAGACCCTGCTCTTAACACAAGAGGTATTGGTTTCTATCAAATGACAACAAGCGCTAACAACCAAGGAAATGTTAACTTCGGACCTTCAAATGCAACTCAACTTTTGTCTAACTTCAGAGTTGAAGATGCAAGATTCGGAACTTCTTGGAGCGGAGCGGATATTCACCGCAATCCGTTTGTAACATTCGGATTTAATACTAGTTTGCAAAATCCTCGTATTTTCACCGGTGATAATGCGCCTCCGAGTTATATCAACAGAAATATGGCGGGAACTCCTCAAAACAGATGGGTAGTATGTCCCGGTATTGACAGAGCGGACGGAGCCCCCGGTGTTCACAGAGCGGAAGGCTGGTTTATTGAAGACAGACTGCAATTCAATATGACCAAAAACAGAATGAGAACCAACCAACGCATTTATGTTTCGGTTGACCTTGCTATCTGGACTCTTCAAGCGGGTAATTTCCATCAAAGAGTTCCCGGAACAAGAATTACTGTCAGGTTCCCGGTTCATGTTGATAACTCTGCTATTGAAATCGGCGGAGGAACTGCCGGACAAAACTTGAACGGACTAAATGCAAATCCTTCTCGTCCTGCAACCGGAAACCTAACAACTTGGGTTGGAAACAACATAACTCCTATTATGCTTTCAACTCAAAATGCAACTGTTTCAGGCGGTTGGGATTTGCTGCCGACAGGCGGACATCTTGACACTGCCGGCGGAGTTATGTTCAGAGTTACTGACAGAGACAATATCAACACTCCTGCTACTCCTGTTATTGCAAGAAATGACACTGAAGCACTAAGATACCGTGACACTGCTATGTTCAGTGCCGGAGCAATCAACTGGTCTAACTTGAATGGCTGCAACCATATTGACTGCGGTTCAGTTGCAAGAGGCTCATGCTGTGAGAGAGGCAGACTGATTAACTTCGCAAGAGGTAACACCGACCAAGCACAAAGAGTGAGAAGCCAGTTCTTCGGAGCGGCAAATGTTGCTGAACTCAACGACATTATTGCTTCAAGTGACTTTGCAGACTTTAATCCAAACTGGAGAGCGGAAGAATTCTTCTCTTTGACTCCGGGTGCTGACACGCCGCTTTTGAACTTGACACCAAGAAGAAAAACGGCTCTGAACATGGAAATTTTGGAGTATGAATTAGCAAACGCAATCCCTGCTATCACAACTCCTCAAGGAATTAACGATTTTGTTCGTCGTAACTTTGGACTAAACAGACATTCTGACGGCAGATTCTATTTCCCTCTAACCCTTATTGCCTATGACACTTTTGACGGTTCAGGCTTTATGAATGCATCTTTTGATGTCGTTCAAGTTAATGTGTTCATTGAAAACACTCCTCTAAGAGTCAACAACATGACAATGACTACCGGCGGAAGCGGACACATCATCAACAATAACGCTTATGTCAAAACTATCAGAATGTTTGCAACCGGTGAACAAACCAGCCAAACTATCAATCTTGCAGACATCCTTGCTGACGAAGACACAAGAATTCACACTGCTATTGACGGCGAAAGAACTCTCTACACCGGTCAAATGGTTCGTAACATCACCGGTTCTGACCCTATGATTGCGATGCTTGAGAGGTTGACGACTGACTATGTCGGTCAAATTGATGTTCGCAATGTGACGCCTGCAAACTCTCTAAGCGGAGTTCCTATGGTTAACCCAAGAGTTAATCCTGACCCTGCAATCGGCAATTCACTGGTCACTTACTATATAACAAGCGGTGACAACCCCGGTCCAATCGGCGGAATCGGTGCGGTGAATCCGGAACTAGGACCTGTGACAAGATACACTCTTGGCAGCCAGTTCATCAGATTCCAAGCACACGCCAGACTTCCGGTCTTAGGGCCAAACGAGCCTTCTGCTCAGTTCAGAATGCAATTTTTGGACAATGCCAGCAGTGACGGACAAAACCTTGGCGTTATCAACACAATTTTGTTCAATATAATCATCATGAACGCTCCTCCGACGGTTCGTCCGGAGGCTGAACAGTTCAGAATGCCGGGACAAGAAATTGTCATGAGAAGCGGAGACAGTTTCACAGTTCTTACCACTCCTTATTCTCGCAACAATGACCCGTCAATTGCCGCAGGACGCTATGCAACAGATCCATTTGGCAACATGATACCGGGCGAATTGGTGTTCAGTGACGGCATTGGTTCAAACTCAGTCAATCGTTTCCCTCATCAAATGGCAGGTCGTGATTCCAGTATGGCCGGTTGGTCGTATAATGACCTTGACATGCCGTTTGTCAGAAACTTTGAACCTAATGACCCGTCTAATCGTCACCTCGGCTTCTTGCCTGTCTTTACTGACGACACTCCTTGGGCACTAAGATTTAACACTCAAGCAGGTTTCTTAAGTTATGACAACCAAGTGTTTAACCGTTCGACTTTCAACTACATGTATCTTGAAAGAGTAACCAATACTCAAGGTCAAAGAGGGGCTCCGACGGCAATAACTTTCCAAGCACACGGCGCTCATCCAAGAACTCCGATAACTCTTGTGGTGTTTGACGAAGTTGCGGACTCAATGGCATCGTTCACATTCTATGTTACGGTTGTTTCTTCTCCTCCTCGCCCGATACTACCATCAAGCGACAGAGAACTTCATCCTGATATTGAATTGTATTATGCATCTGCAGGTAATGACTTTGCCATCTTCACAACTGAAATTGACTTGTTCAATAATGTTGAATTCAGCCTCTACCACATGGCATATGACATTGACACAGGCGACACCCCTTTGATGTTCTTCGGATTGTTTGACGGAATTGGGGCAGGTTCAAGATTTATGATGCGTCACAGCGGTTCTTCGAGTTCTGACTTTATCCCTCAAACAACAGGCGATTTTGTCAGCATAACAATGCTTTCCCACAACACTTTCAGACTTCACGCCCACAACTTTGAAGCAAACTCAACAACAAGACCGTTCACTGCTATCCGCATGATGGTTATGGACCCTTCGGATATAACGGTTGGCTACTTGTTGATTGAACTAAGAGTCTTTATCAGAGTTGCTGAATTCGGAGTTTCACCTATTCAAAACTTTGAAGTAAAAAGCGTTTTTGAATATGAAAACAGACACATAGCGCCTGCCTACAGGCCTGCAACCCCTATTGTGCCGTCTCTTTTCCAACTTATCGGCCGCCCTGGAGCAGTTTGTGCTTTCACAGGAAATGCTCCGATATTCTTTGATAACGATTTTGGTGCTATTAGTTCTTCCTACACAGTTAATATCCTTTCAATGCGCAGATTCAACGAAATGCCTAACGGAAGTTTGGTTTTGGACAGAATCTATGAACTTTCTGACATGAACAGAATTTGGAACGATAACACTCCTGAAGGAATTGCTTATCGCAACAGTCTGACTATTTGGAACGGTTCAAGCACTAACTCATCAAACCGCAACGCACATGTCTGGAGATATATCGACATTAATGAATTTGATGTCAGAGTTATTGACGGCGTTCCTGCTATTGTTATGGTTCCCCGCATGGGCTCAAATATTATCAACGGTCAAGTGATGGGAGTTGAATTGTGGATTAGTATTTCAAAAGACCTCAACCGTTCATATGACGGCGGAATGACATTTACTACCAGAACAAGAAACACTATATTCAATTTTAGTGTTCGCAACTCACCGCTCTTAACTATCGGTAACACAGGCAGCAACTTCACTCCTGACGGCTTGTTCACAACATTCAGCGGACATGTCACCGATCACAGATATTTCCCAATCATTAACCACAACATGGTCAATGACCAAGCGCTCTTCAGGGCTCTTGACGGAAATGATTTTGTTGACCCTGAAAATGTGACTGTGACTGTGACTGATGTCTTCAAGTTGAACCCTCCTCATGCAACGGTTGTTCCTTTCTCATCATTTATTCCAAGAATACTTGCGGAAAACTATCTGACTGTTCGTCCTGTGAGACAAGGTGATTTCTATAGTCTGAGAGTTGACATCAACAGAAAGCCTATCACTGCAACGCTTGCGGGACTTCCGACTCATGTTCAAATGAGAGTATCTGTCGTGAACAATTCAGGCGAGGCAGCAACTGCTGATATCACTGTTGTCATCAACAACCATGCTCCTGAATTCACAACTTCTTATATCCACAGACTTCCGAACAATGTTTCGTTGTCGGAAGAAGCGGGAGTGTTGACAATGAATATCACATTGACAACAAATGTCCTAACTCAACTAAACCTTGCTGACTTTGTCAGAGATGTTGACTGGGGACTAGGAAGAGATTACATTCGTTTTGTGTCGCCTGACTGGGCAGAAGTTTGTCAAAATCAAGCGTTAACACATTTTAGCAGAAACTATCCTCTCGGAGTTCTTGCAAGACCTATGTTCACAGCAAGAGTGACAAGAATTGACAACGCTGTTCTTGAACTCCTTGCCAGCGACAATTGGAACAGGGGAGACACTTCTGTGACATATCTCAGAATTGCAGACTCATTCGGCGCTCAAACTGACCTTCTAAGAATCAGAGTTGTCATCGGAAACGATGCTCCTGTCCAAATTCTTGACCCAATCAGCGGAAACACTCCAAGAAATAATCTCCATGTTCTTGGACGCAACGAAGACAGCGGAACCGGTTCTTTTGTGGCATTTGGAAACATCAATATCTTAGACCATGTTGCAGACAGAAACCCAAGTGACCATGCTGAAATCACTGTTGACAACAGATTTGCTATTCGTCTTATCCCTATCACTTTGACCTATGAAGTGGCAAGCGCCCGCTACATTTCAACAGGTCTTCCTTCATCCTCTCCTCTAATTCAAGTAGAGATGGACAACAATAACCTGCAAGGCTTTAGAATCTGGGTTAACTACGGATTGTTCGGTTCTCAATCATTCAGAGTTGCAGTCCGTGACGGAACGACCTATGACGAAACTCCGGACGCCCACACCATTGTATTGGAATTCACTGTCAATGTTACCCGTTCACCGGAGTATTCTCCGACTGTTGGAACCATTGAAGCTTCATACAGGGTGCGCACTCTTATCGACATTGAGAGATTATTTGACACTTCTAATGACCATGATGGCGGTGGTGTTGAGGCACATAGTTTCCAAATGGGACCTGTTGGCTCAAACGATGCAGCAACTTCTGGTGAAGGTTTCACTCTTCTTGGGTTAAGACTTGCTGAACCGACTCCTCTGGTTCGTATCTACAGAAACAATGAGCATCAAACGGGAGTTGCTTTGGGTGAAGAAGGTGATGTTTGGCATGTTGAAGCAAGAAATGAAAGGAACTCAGCGTTCGTTTATGCAACTATTGGAATTGAAGGACAAGGACATAATTACACCTTTGAAAGAAGGTTTACTTTGAATAATGTTATAAACTTAAGACCGTTCTTACTTCCTCATTTCAATAACACTACTTTCATCATCATGGAAAGCGAAATGAACAACAGAGTTATTCGCTTCCACTCGAGTGAGATATTCGGCGACCCTGAAGATGACTATGTCAGATTCCTTGGTGTTTCATCAAGAACAAGAGCGGTTGTCACTGCGGCACATTTGGAAGAAACTAATGAAATCATGTTAACTTTCAATGGCAGAGGCGCTTCTCAAATCACTATTGAGCACACTGATGTCACAAACCGTGTCTACACTGCTGTTATCACCGTTCAAAACTTTGACCTTCCTCAACTAAACTTCTTTGCAAGAATTGGTGCAAGCATGCAAACTAATGTGTGGCTATATGTCTTTATCCTAATCTTTGTGATACTGCTGCTTATTGCCCTCATCATCCTAATTTCTGTCTTAAGGCGTCGTCGCCGTATCAGAGAAGAGGTTGAAGCGCTTTTGGTTGCTGAGTTGGAGTTGGAAGAAAAAATGCTCATGCTTGCAGCGTCAAGTTCAGAACACACCTACTATCAAAGCCATGGCTACTTGCCGCCGCCTGTTCAAACTGACCCTAACTTTATGCTTGGCTACGGCGGAGGTGAAATGCCTGCAAACCCGTCTGTGATGCTAAATCAAGGACAAGGAAATCATCACTCAACAACTCGTTTCACTGAAACAAGAACCGTGACTGAACACAATGTCCCAAATGCTCACGACATGCCCGCAATGGATGACTACAACGATGACCTAGGCGGTTTGTAGGAAAAAGTTGCAAAACATGTGAAAATTATCAAAAAAAGGAACTGTCTTAGAAATTAAGGCAGTTCTTTTTTGTTTTGGGTGTAATTGGTGGTTTGTGGTTAGTGATTGGTGGTTTGTGGTTATTTGGTAGTGATTGCTGATTGGTGATGAAAAGAACTCGTAAAAATAACTGTAGGGGCGGCAACCTGCCGCCCGCACAAAGTGAAACGACAACCACGAAAAAACCTCACTAAATAACGAACCAACAAAACTGTAGGGGGAGCAAAGCGAACTCGAATAATGAACAACATAATAATGATAATCTAATCGGGCTCGCGCTGCTCGCCCCTACAATTTATTCCCGCTCTTGAATACCACTCATCAAAATAACTGTAGGGGACGCCGCTCTAGACCGCCCGAAAATGTGCAACACCGCACCTGCAATAAATATGTATTGAAAAGAACTAGTCAAAAAACTGTAGGGGCGGCAATCTGCCGCCCGCACATTGAAAAATTTCACAAAAAAATATTAAAAAACCCTTAAAAAACAGTTGACAGGTCATTTGTTATGTGTTATTATAATGGAGCAATGTGTTCCAAAAAGAAAAATAACAATAAAAAACATTGTGAAATCGATAAAATATCAATATGAGAATTCGAAACAAAGAAAAATACAATGAAATAATCGAGGCTATCAATGACTTGTTTTTTGACAGCGGACAAATTCCCAGTATCAGAGAAATAGGGGATGCTGTCCGAATGCCTATCGGTTCATTAATGCGTTATTTGGGATGGTTGAGAGAAGACGGACTTATTGAATATGATGACGGCAAATATCGGGGCATAACAACCGATATCATCAGAAAGGCAAAATGCGGACACAAGCCAATCCCGATAGTCGGAACTATCGCATGCGGAACGCCCGCACTCGCCGAAGAAAATATTGATAGTTACATTTCTATTTCAACAGAGTTCTTAGGTCGCGGTCAATACTTCTTTTTGAGGGCATCGGGTGAGAGCATGATTGAAGCAGGGATTGATGACGGCGACTTGGTGTTAATAAAGCAACAAGAACATGCATGGGACGGACAAATTGTTGTTGCATTGACTGAGGACGGAGAAACAACACTAAAGAGGTTCTATCGGGACGACAAGTTGAAGATGATAAGACTGCGTCCTGAAAACAGCGAAATGGAAGATGTTCTCGTCAGAGAGTGTCAAATTCAAGGCATTGCGATAAAAGTAATTAAAGACTTGTAACTGCAAATTACAGTGGACAAAGGACAAAAAAGGTCAAATTTATTTATCATCATTTGTCCTTTGTTCACTGTAATTTGTAATTTACTTAATCGAAACCCTTTTTTGGGGTCTGCGGAAATTGACCAATCCGCACTGATGAGATAAGGTCAAAGGAGAATAGCAATGAGAAAATTTAAAGTAAAATACAAAAGCAAGTTTTTGCGCATCTGGAAAACAAGACAATTTGAAGCTTATCAAGAGGCGATAGTTTTTCATAATCGCAAACGAGGCTTCATTGTGGCATAAAAAACCAATTAATAACTTCAACACAAAGAAATGGATATTTTTGAAAAATTAAAAATTTTGACTGATTCAGCAAAATATGATGTTGCTTGCACTTCGAGCGGTGTTGACAGAACTTCACCAAAAGGTGAGGGAATTGGGACTGCAAGATCTCATGGAATTTGCCATAGTTTTTCTTCAGATGGACGATGTATTTCGCTCCTAAAAGTTTTAATGAGCAACGAATGTGTTTATGATTGTGCTTATTGTCAAAATCGTTCTTCAAAAGATGTTAAAAGAGCAACATTCACTCCAAAAGAACTTGCAGACTTAACAATTAATTTCTACAAAAGAAATTATATTGAGGGATTGTTTTTATCAAGCGGAGTTATCAAATCGCCGAATAACACAACTGAGTTGATGATTGAGACAATCAGAATTTTGCGTGAAGAATATAAATTCTATGGCTATATTCACGCAAAAGCAATTCCCGGAACAGGCAACGGTTTAGTCAATGAACTGGGGCTTTTAGTCGACAGAATGAGCGTCAATATTGAGTTGCCGTCATCTCAAAGTCTTTTATCGCTTGCTCCCGACAAATCAAAAGAATCAATCCTCAAACCAATGGGATTCATCAAAGAGAGGTTAAACGAGAGTAAAGAACTTGCCGTCTATAAAGGTGTTCCAAAATTCGTGCCGGCAGGGCAAAGCACCCAAATGATTGTCGGTGCTTCTCCCGAAACGGATTTTTCAATAATAAAATTATCCGAGGGACTATATGACAAATACAAACTCAAAAGAGTTTTCTATTCAGCCTACACACCGATAGTAGAAAGTTCCCGCTTGCCTTCGCTTGACACAAAGCCTCCGCTGCTTCGAGAAAACAGACTCTATCAAGCGGATTGGCTAATGCGTGTCTATGGATTTAGTGCCGGAGAAATTTTGAATGAAGACAACCCGATGCTCAACCCATACATTGACCCAAAATGCAACTGGGCAGTAAATAATCCCGAAAAGTTTCCCATTGATGTAAATTATGCAACTCATGAAAATCTCTTGAGGGTTCCCGGTATTGGAATTTTGTCTGCAAAAAAAATAATCTCGGCAAGAAAATTCGGCCGTCTTTCATTTGCAGATTTAAAAAAGTTGGGAGTGGTTTTGAAAAGGGCGCAATATTTTATTGTGTGCAGCGGAAAAACGCATGAAAACATGAGAATTAATCAAAGCAGAATTATTAATTCGCTTTTGTCAAAGGCAGCACTGGAGAGATTTTTGGGTTTTCAGCAAGGAGTTCAAGTGTCTGTTTTTGATGGGTTTAGCGGCATTGAAAGAAAAGAAAACAACTTAATGGCTTTGAGCGGACAATTGTAACGATGAACAAAGATGAATTCAGAAATATCGATATTTGTTGTAGATACGACGGAAGTTTTTATGGAATGCTATCATGTATTTTTGAGAGTTTTGAAAAAAGGGAAATGCCGATTCAAATAAAATCAGATGATTTTTCAATGTTTAGAATGAAAGGCATTGAAACAAATGAAGAAAAGGCGGAAAGAATACTAAATGCAATTCCAAAAAAAATTGGCAATGAAGCACTAAAATATCTAAAACTTGCGTATCTTGCGAATATTGAAGAAAAAGAAATAGCCCTCATTCATTTTTTGAAGGAGGGCTTTAAGTGCGGAAGAAAATTTATTCAACTAATAAACACAGGCTGGTGCCCTGTAAAAAAAGTTGTCACAGGGGCACTAACTAACAAATACCTTGAAAAAATTCAAAAAGGCGTAAATCTCTTGACACTCGATAGCCAAAGGTTCATTCAGTTCGTGAGATTTTCTGAGATTGACGGAGCGTTAGTGAGTATTATTGAGCCTCAAAATCAAGTCCTTCCGCTAATTTCAAATCATTTTGTTGAAAGATACCCAAATGAAAAATTTCTGATATACGACAAAACCCACAAAACAGGACTTATTTACATGGACGGAGAAATCCGTTTGGAACATATTGAAGAATATCAAATGCCTTTGCTTTCTGAAAAGGAAAAAGATTATCAAAAACTATGGAAATTATTCTATAACACGGTTGCAATTGAAGAGCGGAAAAACGAAAAATGCAGAATGAATTTCATGCCGAAAAAATACCGGAAAAACATGACCGAGTTTATGTGAAAAAATTATTGGTTTTTGGAAAGAAGTTCTTTTGCAAAATCAGTGGGGATTTTTGACCATATTTCTATTAGTTGTTTATATAATGCAAACAATGCCTGCCGGTCTTTTTCCGGAATGTATTTATTAAATGCTTCAAGGTCTTTTGAACCTCTTGCATACATATATTCTTCAAGTGTTTTTTTGCCCTTTTCAGTCATTGTCAAATACACCGCTCTTTTGTTAGGTTCTTTATGTTTTTGGCACAACTCCTTTTGAATAAGAGTGTTTATCACTCGGCATGCATTAGAAGAGGGGATTTTTGATATTTTTGATAGTTCACTAATAGTGCATGGACCTAAGTAGTGAAGAGAGAGCATAATCTGGCGTTGATAAAAACTTAAGCCCGACTTTGGCTCAGAGTTGTTTAATTGAGTGATGAGTTTACTTTGAACATAGTTATATTCATTTAATAAGTCCATCAAATTGTTTAATTCTTCACGATTCATCATTTTAAGTGTTTCCTTGTTGAGTGCTTATTTAATTAAAGAATACGACAAATTAATAAAAAAGTCAATAAGTTTAACAAAAAAATAAAAAAACTTTTTTTGCAAAATCGCTTGACAAATGCTTTGATTTATGTTACAAAATTACTATCTAGTGATAGTCTAACACTATCAAAAGATAGTATTTTTTGTATACACATTAGTTGTATATAAAAAATAAAAACAACAAAAAATAAAAAAAAGGAGATCAAAAAAATGAAAAAAAAGTTTCTATTGATTTTGGCTTTAATGTTTGTTATGGTGCTTTCTGTTATAGGGATTGCCGCCTGCACAGAGGAGAGTCAAGAAATTCATACCGTCACATTTAATCTAAGTTATGACGGTGCAACGCCATTCAGAGTGAGTGTTGTCGATGGAGAGAGGGTTGAAAGATTTACACCCGCTCGTGAAGGGTTTGTTTTTGCAAATTGGTATACTGAAGCCACTCATGAAACCGTGTTTGTTTTCACAACTCCGATAACAGCAGACAGAGCACTCTTTGCAAGATGGACGCCAGCGGACACCCACACTTGTCCCGAGCCGGATGAAATACATATTGTCACATTCAACTTAGGATTCGGAACCCCTGTTTTAGTCAGTGTTGCCGACGCTGAAACCGCTCCGAATTTTACTCCCGCTCGTGAAGGGTTTGTTTTTGTAAACTGGTATACTGAGGCTGCTCATGAAACCGTGTTTATTTTCACAACTCCGATAACAGCGAACAGAACTTTGTTTGCAAGGTGGATGCCGGTTGATGGTCACACTTGTCCTGAACCGGACGAAATTTTTACTGTCACTTTTAATTTTGGTGTCGAAAACATTCCGCCTGCTTTAGTCAGCGTTGTTGACGGCAACATGGTCGCCAGACCTTTTGACCCGTCAAGAGAAGGTTATGAATTTACTAATTGGTATAATGGCGCAACTCCTTTTGTTTTCACAACGCCGATAACTGCAAACATAACTCTAACAGCAGGATGGACTGCAACTCAATCGTTTGATGTCGAGTTTGTTTTAAATAACGGAGATGCTCCGATTATTGAAGAGGTAAGAGACGGCTTAAATGTTGCAATTCCTCAAAACATTTCAAGAACAGGTCACTCTTTTGTCGGCTGGTTTTTGGATGCTGAGGCTACTGTTGCATTCAATCTAAACACTATTATTGTTGGAAATATCACTGTCTATGCCGCTTGGTCAAGAGACACTTTTGAAATAACTTACGGCGAAAATTATCAAGACATAACTTTCGGCGAAGATTTCACTCTTTCTGCACCCGCTAGACCCGACGCTCCTCATTGGGACGATTTTCCTGAAATGTCAGACTGGGAAATTGCTTATGCTGAATGGAATACTAACTATGGATTCGGAATTGAATTTTTCGGTTGGTTCTATGACGGAATTCGCTTAACTGACGAAAACGGAGAATCGCTCTCTGCATGGAACATTGATGACGATGTCACACTTGTTGCAGTTTGGACTGAAGACTATTCAACTGCACTACTATCTTTCACAAGAGATGGTGAAAACTATGTTGTCTCAAGCGGAACAGTTGCAAACACTGTCACAGAGATTATTATTCCAAGAACTCATAATCGCAGGCATGTTGTTGCAGTTGCAAACAACGCATTTCAAGGACTTGAGTATCTTGAAAATATTGTTCTTCCGTCAACTATAGTAACAATAGGTTCTTATGCATTTGAGGGAACTGCACTCGTCACAATAAGGCTAGGGGCAAATATTGAAACTGTCGGAGAAAGAGCGCTTGCAAACATTGAAACGCTTGAAGCAGTTTTTGTTGACAGGGCAGTAAGAATTAATGATACAACTTCATTAACAACCATGGCCGGTGCTGATTTGTTTTATGGTTCAGACAATCTTCATGTTATAATGTTCAGAACATTTCCGGCAATGAATTGGACAAGAACTCAAGCAAACTGGAGTGCTTACGCATCAAGAATGCATTTTAGTCATTTTACTAATTTTAATAACAACTCAGACAACAATCCTGCTAACCTCGTTCCGATTGTTCCGACATATCACGCTTTGTTGTTCACTCCTATTTGGGAAGGAAGAGTCATGGATGGTGAGGATGTCATTGAAGAAGGAACGATTGTTGCCTATTCGGTTGCTCTAAGAGAGGAATACAGACACCTTAGGAATATCATTGTTCCGAGAGTTTATAACCTTAGACCTGTTGCTCATATTGCAAACGAAGGTTTTAGGCATGGTTCATTTGTTGAAATAAGAAGAAACATCGGAAGGTCAATCACTCTTTTGCAAGACCTTATGATTTTTGACACCATTACTCATATCGGAAATCACGCTTTTGCTAATAACAACAATCTCGAAACAGTTAATCTCCAAGGAAATGCCGAGCATTTCGGAACTTATGCATTTGCTTTTAATAGAAATCTCAGAACGGTTTCTTTCTCCGGTGGAGATGCGCCGACTGTTGCCGCTCGTGTGAGCGTAATTCCTCAAAGAATGTTTTGGGAAAACCGAAATCTTGAAAACATAACAGGCGGAATTCCTGCCTCGGTTCAAGAAATCGGCGTTGAGGCTTTCGGAAACAACCTAAGTTTGAATAACCCAACTTTTGCAGCGGGTCTTCTTCATATCCGTGACGGAGCGTTTGACAATGCCAGAAGATTGGATATAACAGGCGCTCTTCCAAACACTCTTCAAACTATCGGAAACAATGCCTTCCGTAATACTGTGAGTTGGGGAGCAGGACTCGCAGGAAACGCAAGAACAGTCAATCTTCCGGCAATTCAAACCATTGGAAACAATGCTTTTGAAAATTCAATGATTCAAACAATCAACATAACAAGTTCAGCGTTAACGGCAATCGGAAATAATGCTTTCCAAGGAATGAGAAGATTAAATTCAATAACTATTCCAAGCACCTTAACAACATTAGGAAACGGAGCATTTATTGACACTACCTCGCTCTCAACAATCACTCTTCCGACAGCGCTAACAGCAATTCCAAACCAGTTGTTCCAACGCTCAGGGATAGCATCTCTCACTATTCCTAATAATGTTACCTCTATTGGAAACTTTGCTTTTAATGCTATGCCTAATATTGCTTCAATAGTAATTCCAAACAGCGTTTTGACAATCGGAACTAATGCGTTTCAAGCGATACCAAATTTAACATCAATTGCAATTCCAAGCAGTGTAACATCAATCGGAAATGATGCATTCAGAGATTTGCCAAATCTTAGAACAGTTGACTTTTCAAATGCAACCTCTTTGATATCAATCGGAAATGGTGCATTCCACACTACTCCTCTTTGGAGAGAAAATGTTGTTCTTCCTTCCTCGCTTGGCGGCACAACTGTCGCTCAAGCAAATGCTGCGATTGGGTCTGCTGCATTCCAAGCATCAGGAATTTTCTCGATTGTTATTCCGGGAGGTGTCGGAGTTATTCAAGCAAATACTTTCAACGGAACTCCTAATCTTCAATGGGTTCAACTGCTAAGATGGAATCCTAATGATGCACTGCCGCATCAAGACAGAGTAACAAGACTTGCTGCTCTTACTGCGTTCACCGGAAACACAACCGCCAGAGTTTATGTTCCCGCCGGAAGTCTTGCTGTCTACAGAACAGCAGGATTAGCAGGAGGGAATACTGTCAGCGTTTGGAACAATTTCGCAGATGCTAGAATGGGAGACACAATTCCGACACCGCCGGTAATTCCGCCTTTACCATAAAGATTAAGTTGAAGTTGATAATGCGGACACAAGCGAAAATTAAATATCTCGCTTGTGTTTCGCAGTATTAAAATTACCTAAAAAGGAGAAAACGAAAATGAAAAAATTAAAAATACTTTTTATGACACTTATAGTTGCTGTTATTGCGTTAGCAGTCATGGCATGCGTAACACCTGTTCATACTGTCACATTTGATTTGAACGGCGGACAGGCTGCTTTTGCACTAACTCAAGAAATTGAAGACGGAGAGACAATTTCATCTCCGGCACAAAATCCGACACTTGCAAACCATGTTTTTGTGGAGTGGCGTCTTGATGGAACAAGATTTGATTTCTCGACTCCGATAACATCAAACATTACGCTTGTTGCTCATTTCAGACAACTGGAGAATTTCACAGTCACATTTGACTTAAATTACGGGGAAGCGGCTTTTGAATTGACGGAGCAAGTAGTTGAAGGAACTACTATAACCGCTCCAACACCTAATCCAACGCTTGCAGGACATGTTTTTGTTGAATGGCGTCTAAACGGCGTTGCATTTAATTTTTCAAGTGCAATAACTTCAAACATCACTCTTGTTGCTCATTATAGACCGCTTGAAAACTTCACTGTCACATTTGACTTAAATGGCGGAGAGGCGGCATTTGAATTGACGGAACAGGTTGTTGAAGGAACTACTATAACCGCTCCAACACCTAATCCAACGCTTACAGGACATGTTTTTGTCGAATGGCGCTTAAACGGCGTTGCATTTAATTTTTCAAGTGCGATAACATCAAACATTACGCTTGTTGCTCATTATAGACCGCTTGAAAACTTAACTGTCACATTTGACTTAAATTATGGGGAAGCGGATTTTGAATTGACGGAGCAAGTAGTTGAAGGAACTACTATAACCGCTCCAACACCTAATCCAATGCTTACAGGACATGTTTTTGTCGAATGGCGTCTAAACGGCGTTGCTTTTAATTTTTCAAGTGCGATTATTTCAAACATCACTCTTGTTGCTCATTTTAGTCCTTTAGACTATTCAACGGTAACATTTGATCTTGCCGGCGGTTCAATTCCGAATTTTAGTTTAACACAAACAGTTTTTGAGGGCGAGACAGTAACTAGACCCGTGGACCCGACAAGACTGGATTTTGTTTTTGTTGATTGGTTTGTTAACGGTGTTGTTTTTGATTTTTCAACAATTATTGCAACAGACATAACAATAGTTGCAGCATGGACGGCGGTTGGACTTCATGTTATTGATTTGCCGTTGTTGAGGGAATATTTTTATCATGACGATGTTTCAGAAATTGATTTAACCGGCGGAAAAATGATGATGCTAAATCAAGACGGCACGACAAGAGATATTTTAATGACCGCTGGCGGAGTCAGTGCGGAATTTGATTTCAGCGAGTTGGTTTTTGTTTCAACTTCGGGAGTTGATAATGTTGTTGTCAGAGGAACCGGAAGAGTTGTTGTCATTTATCAGGATTTTACTTTATCTTTCACCGTTCAAATAACGCTTGACTATCATGCTCAGTTTGCAGCAATTGTGTTTATGAGAAATGTGACAACTTCTGCTATTCAAAGAAATGACCATACAACATTTTTCCATGGCTATTTATATTTGCAACGGGAATTTCACTACATTACTCTTTCTAATTCAGCAGGTTGGATGAATCTTTGGAATGTTCAACTTGGCACTCCAGGGCATTGGACTAATATTTTGAATTTTGCAAGACAGTTTCATGATGATTTTCCTGAGGTGTTTAGTGATGAAGAAATATTTGCTTTTATGCAACTACTCGCAAACACTAGATTTAGAATAACTTATGACACTTATTCTGCTGGAATGCCTGAGTATCAACAAGATGCCAACAACCTTCGCAGAATGTATTTTGAACTGACACTTTCTCAAAGATATACTCTCTTGAATGCTTTTAATAACGCAGGCTTTGCACTTGGGATGCATTTGGGCGGATACTACAGAAACCTTGGACAGGGAACAGGTTCTGATGTCGGTTTCGGACTTGGTTCAGGATTAGCCGACCCTGTTGAGGCTTTTCGAATTATGCTTAACGCTCAATTTTTTCATGATATGTATCAGTTTGCACCAACTCATGAACTAAGGTCACAATTCATTCACTCATTCGAAAACTTCCTCGACAGATTTAACGACAACATGAACGCAACTCAAAGAACGAGGTTCAACAGGTATTGGAATGCTGAAAGAGAAGCGCTTCATGCTTTCTATAACTTTTTAAACCTTCCTGCTCCCGACGGTTATGACTGGGAATCTTTAAGGACTCTTTCAAGAGAGTTGATGAACAGAAATCCAAACACCGATAACCTTTTGTATTTGCATTTTGTGTTTGCGTTTTTAGACAGAGTTGACGCTATTTTGGAAGGGGACAACCAAGAATTTATTGACTTTGTTAATGCAGTTTATTTAAGCGATATTATTTTTGCCCGTGTAATACTCCAAAACTTTGCTTCTTCAATGCCTGCGATTTTTGTAGATTTAAGCGGAGGAGCACAGATTTATGGTTATATGTTAGTTCGAGAAATGGCGGAGGCTGTTTTCTATTTCACAACAAGAGGTATTTATGTTTATGGTATCAACGCTTTTGAGTTAAGGATAAACAGCATGGAAGAATTGTTTGAAAAAGTAACCAACGAACAAATTGCTCAACTATTCAGTTTAAATAGTTTCCAATTCTATCGTGAAGAAATTTTTGTTACCTTCTATGTTTTGAGTGAAACAATTCCTTCAACAGCAATTCAAGCAACTAGAGCGTTCCTAACTGCTGAACTCTTCTATAGGGCTTATTTAGGAGGAAGAGAGAACTCACTGGGGGCGTTTTATAATAATATGTGGAATGCAATGCTCCATCATCGTCACCTAATTCCTGCTCATCTTGCTATTTTTGAATATAACTTTGGAGAAAGGTTTGAATATTTGGTTGATGCGTTTTATGGAGATGAACATCGAGTAAGTGTGGAAATAATGAGAATTGGTGATTTTATGAACACCGGTTTAAATCACCTTAGAAACAACAGAGAAATTAATTTCTTCTTATATTATTCAAGAATTTTAGAAGAGATTGAACTAATTGAAGAAAGCGGCAATGCAGACTTGATAGCGGAATGGAATGAATTTTATACTGAGTATTTTGTTGCCTACAGGACAATGACTTGGTCTTGGTTTATTGCAAATTTCCCTGACTTTGAAAACGAATACTTCTTAAATTTCGTCTTATCTTTTTCAAGAGTTGTTGTCAATCGAATGTCTCACGGTAATGTTTATTGGTTAACAGAGACTGCTATTATCGACACTAACCGCATGTTAGAGGCATTTGACGAGTTAACTCCGTCTCAAGTAATAACTTTCTTTTGGGGCAACGGAGTAGATACTATTTTTTATGTAATGCCTGCTGACGGTTTGTTTTTTGACATTTTGGCATCACATGCCTATAGGACTATGTCCCGTGAGGCAGCCCAAGCATCCATTTTCTTATTCGAAGCAATCATTTGGAACTACAGATGGACTGTTGAATATCAGTTATCTCATCTTCAAAGAACACTAAACATCTTCAGGCAAGGATTTTTTCCGCTAATTGACAGTTTAAGTTCGACTGAACTTGCGAATTTTAACGCTATGTTCGGAGTAAGATATAGTGAGGCTTTAATCGCTTACACAACTTTAATATCACACCCCGCACATTGGGATGCTCTTGAATTGCTATTCCAAAGAGGAATGCACTATCTTGCATTGTCTGAAACAGGAGTTAGTCAATTAATGTTTGTGCATCTTTGGATTACTCTTGATTTTGAATATAGTATGCTAAGCGATAATTCGGCATTACTCGCTCAATGGAACACTAGATTTGGTTCGGATTTTGCGGATATGAGAACTCATATGGAAACATTTCCGTCTGAAATTTTTGAAGATGAATCGTTCATATTTATTCGAGCGTTGTCATTCATTGCATTTAGTCTTCAATACACAAGCGGCTACACAACAGCGTCAGGCATTTTCAGAGACCACGCAGGCGGGATGAGACAATCGTTCTTTAGATTGACCGGCGAAGAAATAGTGTTGATTTTTGAAAATGTTGCCGGTGCTAGGGAAGCGTTTTTGACTTGGACTAATTTGGAGGTGCGTATCAGTTGGGGTGTTGCGAGCGAAAATTTCTATGCTGCTTATAACAATATGATAAGAGCGCATATTAACCTTGTTTTCTATAACGCTTTTGGCGGAGACTACCGTGACCATTTCATGAGTTATATGGCGCAAGCAATAAGCAACTTTAACGCTTTGCCAGTATCCGGCGGAGGCAGCCAAGCAACATTCAACGGCAACTGGGAAACTCTTTTCAACGAATTGAGAACTGAGTTTGAAAACAACTAGACATTTATGATTTAAAGACCATAAAAAAAACTTTGGCAGAACACATTTCCGTTCTGCCAAAGTTTTTTTTTATGTGTTTATGATTCAAAAAGTCTATTTTTTCAAAACTAAACACCGAAGTGTATGATAAACTTTTTTTCATCGCTAGCTTTTAATATCATTTCTAAAAGTTTTGTTTTAGGTTCAAAAGCATTCAATATATTAGTTTCATAAACATAAAAAGTCTTTTTATCAACAATGTTGTAGAGCATATCCAAAGATTCCGGCGGAATTAGCGTAATCCCATGTCTTGCCAGTCCTTTTTCGGGGCGAGACAGTTTATGAAAATAGACACTTAAATTCCAAATTTCAGGAAACCACTTATCAATCAAATTATCTGGAAATTTAATAACATTATACTTGTCGGGTTCATATTTTTCATAATCTTTTGATTGTTCAACTTTTTCTATAATACCGAATGCATGATACGGACCACTCAAAAGTTCTTTCTCATACAAATAACTAATAAATAAAAAAGCTCCCAAATGCCTACCTTTCGTTACGACAAATGGGAGCAGTTGTATGGCGAGGTCGAACCAAAAGTGGAACGATATTCTTGAAATCTTTAAATCAAGTTTAAAGTCCAAACTAAAAGTAATATTTTCACTTAATCAAGTTGGCCTATCGAGTGAAAAGTAATCCACTTTGATATTAATGTGCAACATACTTTGTGTTGCAGTAGAGGCAAAACCCTTTTTTGAAATTGTTTTGCAGTTCAATTGTTCCGCCACAAGCCAAACACTTTAATTCTGTTAGTTGCTGTTGTGATTGTGGGACAGACGAACTACCAACACCATTGCTTCTTAGTGCGGTCACAGCCTTTTGTCTTTCTAGTATTGAGTCTTTACATCCATTAGCGATGGCTTTGTCAAACCATTCTATTGATTTTTTGACATCTAGTTTAACACCCTTACCTTCAAGATAAAAAAGACCTATAGAATATTGAGCATGAGGATATCCTTGCGCTGCTGATTTTTCATATAAGTTTGCGGCTTTGTCATAGTCTATTCTATTGCCCATATACCCCAACTGATGATAATCTGCAATAGCACTTTGGGAACACATTTCACCTTGATTAGCCATTTCTTCAACTTTAGCAAAAGATAGGTCAAAAAACTTTTTTGCCTTTTTTCGATTATCACTATAAATATAGGAACGGATAAAAATATGAAGAGCATTATTGTTCATTTTAATGCCTCTTTTGCGCCATTTTAGGCATTGATTAATACTTTCTTCAGCGCCACACAATCCCTCAAGATAACACGCGGCTACTATATAAGCCGCAACACCGTCACCATTTTTTGCTTTTTCAAGTTCTTCGTCAAAGTTTATCATAACCTAAATATATTATAAAAGTGTATAAAAGTCAACTAAATTCAATATTAAACTTGATTAAATCTTAATTTGAAAATAAATCAAGTTTTGGCTATCAAACTAAAAGTAAGGCTAATGAAAAGAAAAGTGAACCAAAAGTAATATTTTGCTAGGTTCATATCCCAAACAACAAAACGGCACTTTGCAACCCGAACTATAAATAAAAGATTTATGTAAAACAAGCAATAAAAGGGGGATAAAATAACAAAACAGAACGGTATTCACATTCCGTTCTGTCGTGTCTTGATGGTGCGGTTGAAGAGACTTGAACTCCCACGTCTTGCGACACTAGATCCTAAGTCTAGCGCGTCTGCCATTCCGCCACAACCGCAAAGTGTTTTGTTGTCTGCATATTTAAGACAACCAATATATTATATAACATGTTATAGTTTGATGTCAAGGGTTTTATGGTTTTTTTGAAAAAAATTTTTTAATATTTTTTTAGTAAGGCTTTCAAACTATATTTCTAAAAATTTGAAGATATTGTCAAAAAAATGATTATTTTGATGAAATTGCGTTTTAAAAAAAGATGATAAACAAACATATAAAGTCAAATTGCTTGTCTTATTTTTTTAATGGTGTTATAATAATATTATCAAAAAGAAATTCTATATGCTTAATCATATTTGAATTTTATTGTTAGGGAACACCATGTGTTCCAAAAGGAGACAAGAAAAATGATTGATATTTTTCCGCAGTATTATGGGGCGATTCCGTTGTGGGCATACATTCTATCGCAAGTGTTTGGTCTTATCACAGCGGCTTTAGTGTTCTACACTTTTGCTTTCATAGGCTCAAAGCCAAAAATTGGTGAAAAGGTGACATGTGAGGCAGAAAAAAAAGCGCTTGACCTCAAACATCAGCAAAAGCGATTCACTTGGCTTGCTATTTGGGCATCAACTTGGCTCGTGATGTTTATTTTCTTGGGGCAATTCACGGGAATAATTCTTGCAGGTTTTGCGTTGTTAAGAAATATTGTTTTTAGAATTGTTATCGGAAGTCAAAATAAAAAAGTCAAAATTTTTGCAAAATCATTTTTGGGCTTTTCGGTTTTAGTCGGTCTTATCGGGGCGATTTTGCCTCACTTTATTTTCCCATCGGTTCATCTTGGCTGGCTTGATCTTGTTGTCGTTCTTTCGTCAATAATCTATATAGTCGGAACATTTTTACCAAATAAGCATATTTTCAACGCAGGAACCGTGCAATATTCAACTTGGCTAATTCTTCTTGCAGTTGCTGCGATGAATGTTCCTGTTATTGGATATTCTACTGCAATTCCTGCAACGGAATATATTATTGGTTCAGATGGAGTAAGAGTCTATGGAACAACATTCTGGGGTATGTTTACATCCGCTAGATACATTGGCAGTAGTGTTGGCGGAGGCGGGGATAATTATGTTTGGTCTCAGGGACTACCGAATTTTGCGGGTATGGTGATTGAAGTTATTAAACTCGGTGCGGTTGCAGTGTTTTATTATTTTTGGTTCTTCAAAGGAGGCAAAGACAAATTAACCGTTCAAAAAGAAAGTAGCAATGCAAAAGACACAACTTTGCCTGATACCCAAGGGGCAGAGATTGTTGGAGAAGTGATTGAGAATAATGGAGAATTGACTGAATAATAAAGATAAAGATATTAAACCCCGATGCAGGCATCGGGGTTTAATATCTTTTTTGAATAAGAAAAAAACCTAAAAAATCATTTCATTGAGAAGATCTGCTAAGATGTGTGACAACAGTCTACGACCCTCTTAACTGATTTTATTTGAACAAGCATTCTCCAACAGAACAATCAAAGATTGTTAACCAGTATTTTTGTTGTTCTTGACGGTGAGTGCTGATAATTATCAAAACTCGACAAAACAGTCGCAGACTGTTGACAAGGGTCTTTGACCCCTTTGTTGGGGTGATGGATTGTATTAGCAATCTCTCACAAAACTATTGAAAATAGTTGACAAGCATCCTTAATATATTATTATGTAGTTTCATATTATTAGCAACTTCTTACAAAAGTGCCTACACACAAAATCTCGAGATACAAATAAAAATACTAAAAAACGATTGACAAGATGTTTTTAATATGATACAATATATTGCATTTTAAATTAGTATATTTTGGGAGGAATATAATGAAAAAGAAAATTTTATTAACAATTGTAGTGCTTATATTGGCATCTTTAACGACTTTTATGATTACGGCTTGTGACTACTCTGCAGGTGATGATTGTATTCATGAATCGTGGGGAGAATGGGTTGAAATTTCTGCCCCTACTTGTACTATGGCAGGAAGGGAAAGAAGAGAGTGTGCCAATGCTGGTTGTAGTCACTATACAACTCGCACTGGACAAAATGCACTTGGGCATAATATGGGCGGATGGACAGAATCTTTTGCTCCAACTTGTGTATCTGTGGGAATAGAATCAGGCACTTGTCAGCGTGAGGGGTGCGATCATTTTGACACTCGCACTGGGCGGAATGCACTTGGTCACAATTTGGGAGAATGGGTTGAAATTTCTGCTCCTATTTGCACTGTGGCTGGAATTGATAGAAGGGAGTGTTATCATGTCGGTTGCAATCATTACGAAACTCGTGAACAAGACGCTCTTGGACATGACTGGGAAGAATGGGTTATTGTTACTGTTGCTTGTTGTATAGAAGACGGATTGAAAACAAGAGCGTGTCAGCGTGATTGTTGCAATGAGGATGAGGTTGTTGAAACACATGCACTCGGACATGATATGGGAGTTTGGAAGGAAACGAGACCTCCTAATGAAACGGAGGATGGCGAAGAAATGCGAACTTGTCAGCGAGACAATTGTAATTTTTATGAAAATCGTCCTATTATTCTCACGCCTAGGTTTGTTGTTGCTGCAGGAGGAGAGCATCATAGTTTGGCAATAGATACACAAGGGAACTTGTGGGCCTGGGGATCTAATGCACAAGGTCAATTGGGTGATGGCACGAATATGCGAAGATATACGCCTGTTCAAATAAATACAGGTGGCAGAATGAACAATGTCAGAGTCGTTTTTGTGGTTGCAAGAGGTAATCATAGTATGGCGATAGATGAGCATGGAAATTTATGGTCTTGGGGAAATAATGCGAATGGTCAGTTGGGTGATGGTACTACCATACGAAGATATGTGCCTGTTCAAGTAAACACAAGCGGTAGAATGAATAACGCTGATATAGTATACATAGCACAAGGAAGCGGTCATAGCTTGGCAATAGATGAGCATGGGAATTTATGGTCTTGGGGTATTAACGCTTTGGGTCAATTGGGTGTGGGTCGAACTAACACTGAACTATCAAACAGCACAACACCGCTTAGAGTTAACTATGAAGGAAGAATGAATAATGCTAGGATTAGGTCGATAGCGGCTGAAGCCACATTTAGCTTAGCGATAGATGAGCATGGGAATCTATGGCAATGGGGGAGAATTACCTACGGTCTTCCTTTTGTAGAAAATCCAATTTTATTTAGCAGGAGTTATCCAGTCAGAATTAACATAGACGGAAATATGGACAACAATGAAATAGTTGAAGTGTCGGTAGGAAATCGTAATGCATTAGCAATAGATATATATGGCAATTTATGGGCGTGGGGATGCAACTCTGATGGTCGATTGGGCAACGGACAGAACCAAAACATATCTATTGGAGTAAGCATGCCTGTCTTAATAAAAACTGGCGTTAAGATTAGATTAAATAACGATGAGCAATCGGGGGGTATAGCAACTGGGAGCGGACATAGTTTGATTATAGACGAACATGGTGACTTGTGGGGATGGGGACTGAACTCAAGCGGTCAAGTGGGAGACTATACTATCACTAGGAGAACTGCACCTGTTCAAATAAATATGAGTGGAAGAATTAACGATGCCGCAGTTGTCTTTGTCGTTGCAGGAAACAATCATACTTTGGTCATAGACGAACATGGAAATTTGTGGACATGGGGCTCTAATATGCAAGGACAACTAGGTGACGGCACGACAACTGTAAGTAGAGTTCCGCTATTAATACAGTTTTAAACACTTTAAGTAAATTGAAAAATGGCGAAGTATTGCACGAATAAAAACAGAATTTTTCTTGTAAAAAGTGTTGATAGTTTTTTTGACATTATTGGTGGGGAGTGATAAGATTAGTAATTTCTTGCAAAACTATTGAAGATAGTTGACAGGAGTTGTTTTTTGTTGTAGAATTAAGTCATGAAAAATGCATTTGACACACTCATGGAAAGAGGTTTTATCAAGCAAGTCACTTTCCCTGATGAATTAAGGGCGCTTTTGGGAGAAAAAGGCGTTCCGTTTTATTGTGGGTTTGATCCGACAGCAGACAGTCTGCATATAGGGCACTATATTCCTGTCATGGCAATGGCTCACATGCAAAGAGCAGGGCACACGCCGATTGTTTTAGTTGGCGGCGGAACCGCAATGGTTGGTGACCCATCAAACCGCAACGATATGAGAAATTTGATGGACAAAGAAACCATCAAAAGAAATGCCGATTTGTTTAAAATGCAACTTTCAAAATTTGTTAGTTTTGATGGAAAGAATGCGGCGATTGTTGTTGACAATGCGGATTGGCTGACAAATTTAAACTATATTGATTTTTTGCGTGACATCGGATCTCATTTTTCAGTTAATAGGATGCTTGCTGCGGAGTGTTTTCGCTCAAGGCTTAAAACAGGACTTAGTTTTCTTGAATTTAATTATATGCTTATGCAAGCATATGACTTTTTGATGCTCTTTGAAAAATATGGGTGCTCTCTGCAAGTTGGGGGAAATGACCAATGGAGCAACATTTTAGAAGGGGCAGACCTCATAAGAAGGCTAAAAAGGAAGTCTGCATTCGCACTTACTTTTGCACTTTTAGAAACTTCCAACGGCGAAAAAATGGGCAAAACTCAAAAAGGAGCGCTTTGGCTTGATGAGAGAAAAACAACGCCATATGAGTTTTATCAATATTTTAGAAATGTTGAAGATGTGAAGGTCAGAGAATGTCTGAATTTGTTGACATTTTTAGAAAATGTTGAAATAAATGAACTATTAAAAGGCAACATAAACGATGCAAAAAAACGATTAGCCTATGAGGTGACAGCACTAATTCATGGGAAAGAAAAAGCAGGGAAAGCCCAAAATGAGGCTGTAGCGGCATTTAGCGGAAATATGGAGAGTATGCCGACTATTAAAATTGCAGGACAGTTGGACTTGCTGATGCCTGATTTGTTGGTCATGGCAGGGCTTGCTTCAAGCAGAAGTGAGGCACGCAGACTAATCGAAGGCGGAGGCGTAAAAGTCAACTCTGAAAAAGTTTCAAAGGTTGACACTCCTTTAAACACAATGACAAAAACTCCTGAATTTGTTCTTCACAAAGGCAAAAAAGTGCATGTGAAAATAGTCATTAACCAAAAATAGTAATAGTTTTTTATAAACTATGTCTGACATAATACTTAAGGAAAAGCATAAAACATGGATAAAAATAATCAAAAATGGGATAAAAGATTTATGGATATGGCACAACTTGTTGCGTCATGGTCGAGTTGTATTCGCCGTCAAGTCGGTGCGGTCATCGTTTTGGATAAGCGAATACTAACAACAGGCTATAATGGTGCATCAAGCGGAATTGAGAGTTGTATCCAAAGAAAAGAATGCATAAGAACAAAAGAGAATGTGGAGAGCGGAACAAGGCAAGAATATTGTTATGCAACTCATGCTGAACAAAATGCAATAGTTCAAGCGGCGAGAACAGGCATTAGCATAAAAGATGCGACTTTATATTGCACTCACCAGCCATGCGGAATTTGCACAAGGATGATAATAAATTCAGGGATTAAAAGAATAGTATTTAAAGATGACTATCCGGACAAATTTTCAAGCAAACTATTAAATGAAGCAGGAATTGAAATTAGCATTTACAAATAGATTGTTTCGAATGGGATTTTAAAAAATCAACCGCAAAAAAAATGTAGGGACGAAGCCTCCCGTTTGAATGAGCGCTGTTTAATAATGTGTGTTTTTAATGTAGGTAGGAGGTTCCTGCCCCTACAATTAAACCAGGATTTAAAATATGCAATGTGATAACTGCAAAGTGAATAAAGCGACCTACCACACAATAAAAAAAGTGAATGGTCAAACCACTCAAAAACATTTGTGTGGGCTTTGTCATGAAAAAATGTCTGTTGGAATGTTTGGAGATATTGCAAGCATATTTTCCGGATTTAAAAACTTTTTAGGAACTCCGTCAAAAAACACAAGAAATGTCTGCTCTCATTGCGGGACAACAAGTGATGAATTTTTGCAAAGCGGTTTTTTGGGTTGTGCAAAATGTTATTCGGATATGCAAGATTTAATTTTACCGATAATTCAGCAAGTACAAGGTTCATTAGGTCATGTTGAGGATGCCCCCGTTTCAAGGAGTGTTTTAGAAACCGATGACTTTCCTCAACTCAATGAATACCAAAGATTAAAAAGAGAATTAGAGTATGCAATAAAAGAAGAGAACTATGAAGAAGCGGCGGTGCTGAGAGATAAAATTAAGGAAATTGAATAAAATTATGAATAGTATGCCACGCATACTGCGAAAAAATAGAAAAAATGAAAAGAAACAATCTAAATGACATTGTTCTATCAAGCAGAATCAGGCTCGCAAGAAATATTGAAGGGCTGAATTTTGCGTCTAAACTTGACCTTGCAAGTGCAAACATGCTGCCTCGAAAGGTCTATGAAGCGCTTGGCTCAAGCGACACTTATTTGTTATATCGAATGAAAGATATAAGTGAAATTGATGCTCATGTTCTAAAAGAAAAACACTTGATAAGTGAAGACTTGATATTCAATGCTCAAACAGGGTCGGCAATAATCAATGAAAGAGAAAATGTCAGCATTTTGGTCAACGAGGAAGACCACATTAGGCTTCAATGCATTGAAAGGGGATTTTCGCTTGCGGATGCACATGAAAATCTTCGTATCGTTGATAATTTGTTGTCAAAAAAAATGAAGTTTGCTTATTCAAAAAAACTAGGCTACATTACTGCATGTCCAACCAATATTGGAACGGGAATGCGTTCATCGGTTATGATGTTTTTACCGGGACTTGCTATTTTTAATAATCTTGAAAAATGTCTAAACGCTATTGCAAGGCTCAATATGGCAATCCGCGGGGTCTATGGTGAGGGGAGTTCGGCGTCCGGCTATATTTTTCAACTTTCAAATCAAAAGACACTAGGATTAACATCTGAACAAATAATAGAGGCAGTTGAGGCAAGTTGCGGGCATGTGATAGAAGCGGAATACAGAGCGAGAGACAGTCTCTACAAAACTTCACCAAGCGAGTTGAAAGACAAGATTTGGAGGGCATACGGGGTTTTGACAAATGCTTATTCTTTGACATCAAGCGAATTTATGGAATTGTTTGCTCTCGTCAAATTGGGAATTTACTATGATTTTATAAAAACAAACAATATTGAAAGACTTGACACACTTTTGGTCAATGCTCAATCCTACAGCATATCAAGTCTTTCCGGCAAGAATTTGGACACTGATGAAAGAGATAACTACAGGGCAAGTTATGTTGCAAAGGTGCTAAGTCAAATCACAAAAAGGTGATAAAACAATCAAAAACATTGTAGTATGCGTGACATAACAAATCAGAATTGGCAGTATGAACCCAAAAGATAGTTAATAAAACAGGAGGCTAAAACAGAAAAAATGCAATATTCAGTAACAGAAAGTTTGAAAAAGGCGCTGGATTTGGCGCATCAAATAGCAAAAAAATATTCCAATCCGGAAATAGGGACGGAGCATTTATTATATGGTCTTTTGATGGAGGGAAAATCCTTTTCATCAAAAATTTTGCGTGATATAGGTGTGACAAAAGAAGGGCTTCAAGAATTCTACAAAGAGCATGAAGGTGTCGAAATTTTGGGTGACATTGACTTTACTGCAAAGGTCAAACAAATGTTTTCTCATGCAGGACAACTTGCAAGGGCAACAGGTGTCACTCAGGTGACAACAGAACATCTGTTTTATTGCATGTTGCAAGACGGAGCGTCTATTGCATGGCATATTTTGCGAGGACACTACAAAGCGGACATGCACGATTTGTCTGAACAAATAAAAAATCAAGCCCGCTCTGCTAATGCAGCGGCTGACACTACCGGTCGTGGAATTAAGCCTCTTCCGGCACAACTCAAGGACTTAGGGCAAGATCTCACTCAAAAAGCGATGGAGGGAAAAATTGACCCGGTTATCGGGAGAAGCGAAGAAATTGAAAGAATTATTCAAATACTTTGCAGAAAAACAAAAAACAATCCTGTTCTGATTGGTGAGCCCGGGGTTGGAAAAAGTGCTGTTATTGAAGGACTTTCGCTTGCAATTGTTGAGGGAAGAGTTCCGGATTTATTAAAAGACAAAATTATTTTCACGCTTGAAATAGGAGCGCTGGTTGCAGGAACTAAATATCGAGGAGCGCTCGAAGAAAAATTAAAAAATGCCATTGACCTTATCATGAGCCAAAAAAATATTATTGTCTTTATTGATGAGTTGCACACTCTTGCGCAAGCAGGTTCAAAAGAGGGGGAAGTGACTCCTGCCGACATTTTGAAACCATATCTGGCAAGAGGTGAGTTGCAAACAATCGGGGCAACAACAACAGATGAATATCGAAAGTTCATTGAAAAAGACAAAGGGTTGGAAAGGCGGTTTCAGCCAATAACTGTTGCTCCTCCTTCAGTTGAAGAAACAATAAAAATACTTCATGGAATCCGAGAAAATTATGAAGCGTTCCACAAAGTTAAGGTGACAGATGAAGCGTTAGAGGCGGCAGCAAAACTCTCAGACCGCTATATTATGGACAGGTTCTTGCCCGACAAAGCAATTGACCTTATTGATGAAGCGATGTCAAGAGCAAAAGTCAATTCCTACACTGTTCCCCCAAGCATAAAAGAATTAGAAGAAAAGCACAACGAAATTGCCGCAAAAAAACAAGAGGCGATATTATCTGAGGATTTTTCAAAAGCAGGCAAACTTCGAGACGAGGGCAATAAAATACTTCAAAAAATTGAACAAATAAAACTGAATTGGTCAAAGAGTTCCGAGAGGGAATTTGGTGAAATAACGAGTGAGGACATTGCTCAAATTGTCGCAAAATGGACAAAAATTCCTCTGACAAGATTGACAGAAACCGAAAGTCAAAGACTCATCAACTTGGAAGAAATCTTGAAAGAAAGAGTTATTGGTCAAGATGAGGCAGTTGTCAATATTTCAAAAGCAATCCGAAGAGCAAGAGCAGGGCTAAAAGACCCGAACCGCCCAATCGGCTCATTCATATTCTTAGGACCGACAGGTGTCGGAAAAACCGAATTGACAAAAGCGTTGACCGAGGCGTTATTTGATGACGAAAGTGCAATCATTCGTCTTGACATGAGTGAATACATGGAAGCCCATTCGGTTTCAAAACTAATCGGAGCGCCCCCCGGATATATCGGCTTTGATGAGGGAGGGCAATTAACGGAGCAAGTGAGAAGAAAGCCCTATTCAGTTGTTTTGTTTGACGAAATTGAAAAAGGTCACCCCGATATTTTTAATGCACTACTCCAAATTCTTGATGACGGAAGATTGACTGATTCACAAGGAAGAAAAGTTTCTTTCAAAAATTGCCTCATCATCATGACGAGTAATGTCGGAGTGAGCGATTTGAAATTCAAAAAGAGTTCACTCGGTTTTGCAACGAGTGACGATGTTTCAAAAAAAGAAGAAGAGGCAACAAAAGACATTTTGATGAGAGCGCTTAAAAACAAATTTCGTCCAGAGTTCATAAATCGTGTTGATGCAGTAACAATTTTCAAACACCTCTCAAAAGACGACATCAAAAAAATAGCCATCAACCTACTACGAAAAACCGAAAAAAATCTTGGCGAGAAAAACATCAAACTTCAACTATCAAAAGAAGCAATGAATCACATCATCGAAAAAGGCTATGATGTTGAGTATGGTGCAAGACCGCTAAGACGAGCAATCGAACAAACCATTGATGACGCTATCGCCGAAAACATCCTAGACGGAACAATAAAAGAAGGCGACACCGCTTTGATTGATTTTAAAAACGACAAAATTACCGTTAAAACAAAGAAAAAATAATATATTTATTTGAACTTTGTCATGCAATGTAAGGAGGCAAATATGATTGAAGTAAAAACAACAATAGGGGAAGAAACTCATAAATATCTTTTTAGAATAAATTCCAAACCACACAGAATTTTCGCAATTCTTTCTCTTTGTTTTGCGGCAGTGTCAATTGTCGGGATTGTTCTCGCAGCCATTTTTGATTTCTACGAAATGTTTGTTGTTGTATTGTTTGTTATTGCATTTTTGTTATTGCTTGTTTGTCCCATAAGATTCCTAAGATTTTATCTTGCTCACAAATCAGCATATAAATCTGCACGAATTTTTGCGATAGGAAATCAAATTTATTATCGCTTTGAAGAAAATAAGATTTTTAGAGAGGCAACATCTAGCGAAAGTCATGTCACAGCAGAATATGAATATTCCTTGTTCTTTAAGGCAATTGAAACAAATTCGTATTTTATTTTGCAACTTTCAAATGCAAGCACTGACATAATCTTTCCAAAAAAAGATATAGTAACGGGAAGTGTTGAGGAATTAAAACAAATTCTTTGGAATCATCTTGGTGATAGATGTATCTCAAAAAACATCAAATAAACTAAGTATACTAGACATACTATGGAGAAAAACATGAAAAAAGATAATTTTAAAAACAATCCAATTTGCAAATCACTAGGCATTAAATACCCGATTTTTCAGGGGGCAATGGCTTGGATTTCGGATGCTGAGTTGGCGGCGGCGGTTTCTAATGCCGGTGGCTTAGGGATAGTTGCCGGCATGAATTCCAGTGCCGAGCAGTTAAAGAAGGAAATTGAAAAGGCGAAGAAATTGACGGACAAACCGTTTGCTGTCAATATAATGCTTGCAAGCCCTCATGCTGAAGAAGTTGCACGCCTTGTCATCACAGAAGGCGTGAAAGTCATAACAACAGGAGCAGGTAATCCTTTGAAATATATGAAGTCATGGATAGACGCAGGAATAAAAGTTATTCCGCTTGTTCCTAGCGTTTCGTTTGCACGCCTTGTTGAGCGGGCAGGCGCTCATGCTGTTGTCTGCGAAGGTTGTGAGGCAGGCGGTCATATCGGCGAGTTGACGACAATGGTGCTTGTTCCTCAGATTGTTGACGCTGTTTCGATTCCTGTTATTGCGGCGGGCGGTATTGCAGATGGCAGGGGAGTTGCGGCGGCATTTGCACTGGGTGCTGTCGGTATTCAAGTCGGGACTCGCTTCCTAGTCGCTTCTGAGTGTAATATTCATCAAAACTACAAAGACCTTGTTATCAAAGCAAAAGACATTGAAACAATGGTCACAGGCAGAAGAACAGGGCATCCCGTTAGAGGTTTCAAAACTGCTTTTGCAAGAGAGTTCACAAAAATTGAAAACAACCCCGACATAACTGACGAGGAAATTTTCAAATTAGGCGGCGGAGCATTAAGAAAAGCCGCTCAAGAAGGCAACCTTTTAGAAGGCAGTTTCATGGCAGGTCAAATCGCAGGACTAGTTAAATATGAGCAATCATGCAAAGAAATAATCGAAGAAATCTTTGAAGAATATTCAAAAGTGGTTTTTCCGTATCAAAATTAATGATATGGGTATTACGCAACCTGCTTATATCTAAAAATATGATGAACAGGGGTTGATTGTATGGGCGGCATTCTGCCGCTCATATATATGCTATTGCCATAAATTGTCGTCTATATCCATTAGGTTGTATGATTGGATACCCTATATTAATAAATTAACAGCAAAAAAATGCAAGGTCAAAATCACTTCGTCCAAGAAGGTGTCAATCTGCAGAACGCTCATTTTTCGGGACGCCCAATAGCATCCCCTACAAAAATATCTCAAAAGAGACCAAAATTGTTCTAAATCTTATCTATAGGGATGCGCCCTCAGCGTCCCGCATTTTTCTGCAATTTATCACTCGCCCATACAATTTTTAAAACAACCTCTATTTTTATTGACATTATTTCAAAACTATATTATAATAAAAAAACAAGGATAGATGGTCGAGTGGTCTAAGGCACACGCTTGGAAAGCGTGCGATGTGAAAGCATCCGGAGGTTCAAATCCTCTTCTATCCGCCACCTATGACTTCACTATTGTCGTAGTGAAGTCCATCGAAAAGCAGTCCAATAGGGCTGTTTTTTGTATTTCAGGGGGTCTGTAAGATTTTATGAAAAATTCAAAAATCAAACAGCAGAGCGGACAAAATATGAGAATAAAGCGACACCGCCGCCAACCCCCAAAAAATGCTCAAAATACAACATCTGCGTCCGTTAGGATTTGAACTTTTTCGGGCAAATTTAGCCCATATTCAATCACTTTTACAATCCCACCCACAACTCAAACCACCACACGCATCTTTAACCGCCCTGTTCAGGCTTTGTCGCATTTGTTGCCTCACACTAGGAAAAGGATAGTACATACATAAACTTCGCCATGTTGAGCGTTTGTGAGCCTTTTCACAAATCAGCACAAATCCACAAAAATATACTATGATGGGTGCAAATATAGAAAGAAGTATATAAAATAGTTTGCTTTATCGACAAAATATGCTATAATTATATTTGGAGGTTTCCATGGGCGAAGCAAAACAAAGACTTTATACCTTAGCCGAGATGACTGAGTATTTACAATTAAGCAGAGAGAAAGTTCTTGAGCTTGTTCAAAAGGAAGGGCTTCCTGCACGCAAAATAGGAAAGCAGTGGCGATTTTATATTGAAGAAGTCGATGCTTGGATTAAGGAAAGCTGCAGTAGAGGAGGCAACTAAACAAAAGATGGCGAACATGGCGACAGAATTTGAATCATGGTTGAAAGCCAAAGGAGTAAAGAATTTTACGCCTAGTTTTTGTGTTGCAATCATAGATAAAGTTTCAAAGTATTCTGCTGAAAAAAACACATTGCAAGCTTTTGTGAAGTCGCCAACGGGAATTTTTGCCATTACTGATTGGAAGTTATTTAATCAACTTAGAGCTAAGCTGGCTGGAGATAAAGTATTCCGCATGATCGATAAGCAGACATACAAGGCATTCGATAAAGTTGGTAATTATTACACACAGTTTTTGAAAGATGTTGAGAGTGGGAGGTTCGAGTTAAGCGTAGAAGTAGCTGAAGATACGGAAGAGAGCAGTTCGCAAATAGAGTCAAGGGGCAGGACAATATCAGAGGCGGCAATTGAGGTGCTGAAACAAAGCCAGCCTCGCACGATAAAGCAAATCTACGAGATAATCGTAAAGCAAAACCTGTATGTTTTTAAGGCAGCTCAGCCGCTAGGAGTTTTGGCAAGCGAAATTCGTTCTCGTTGCGAGGGGGTGGAGTTGCCATCTCGTCAAGGGATGTTTCCTAGCAAATCATTTAGATTAGCAGGGGTCGTGATGGGCGAGCAACTATATGCTTTAGCCGATGCTGACGACAAGCGAAAAGAAGATAGTCAGACAACTGCGCTTGAGTGGAACGATGCCGTGGCAGAGGAGTTTAAGAGATTTTTATTGGCATCCAGCAAAGCCGAGGGAACTGCACAAAGCTACAAAAGCAATATGGGTTGGGTTGTTAGGAATTTCTCTGAGCAATGGGCTGAGGCTCAAAAGAAAGAGACCGATACTAAAGGCATATTTTATTTCATTGCAGCCGTTTCAAGTGATGAAAGATTTAAGGCAGCAAATATAACCGCACATAATCAATACAGCGCAGCAATGAATCAATTCCTGAATTACATCAACAATCGTGGCATGGTGGTTACTGACACAACTCACGGAAAAGTTAGTCGCCGCTCTTCTAAAAAAGAAAGAGCAGTCGGGAGTGCTAAGATTTTGGATTGGGGTAATCTTGAGTCGTTGGAGTTTACAAAACCATTTAGTATTAAAATTCAAGGCTTTTCAAAGACCGAGGACAAAGTTATTCCTATTAGTAGTTGGAAGCAGGTGCTAAGGAAATTGGCAAGAATCATATTTAGTGAGGGAATAGATATAGACCTTACAGACTTTACTTACTCGAAATCGAAAAGGGTTATTTTTGGATTTGGCGAGGAATCAGTTGATTATGCAAAAACTGTTTGCGAAGAAAGAGATTTTTGGGTTTGCTTAAATTGGAGTGCGGACAATTCGGTGGGAATTTGTAAAGAGCTGATGGATTATTGTGATATTTCATACGACAGCATTGAGGTCAGCTACATAGAGGGTGATTCTTCTATGGATGCTAGGGAAGTTGAAGTGACAATCGACATTAATAAAATAGCAATCAAAGAGAAAAAGGTAATTGACTTTATAGGCGAACACTTCAAAAGCGGAGTTAGGCTTGAAGCACTAGAGATAGCTGATGTAGTTGCAAGGTTAAATCAAGTGGAATTTGATTATGAAAGTGAAGAACACCTAAAGCGAATCTTGCGGAATAATTTATTCGAGATAGAGGGCAGGTATTTTCATATAAATTCATTACTAATAGGAGTTAGCATTGAGGAGATTTTGGAGACACTAAAGGGGTTTAGTGAAAGCCAAGCGACAGCATTATTTATGGGGCTTTCTGCTGGCAAACTAGAAGAGTCGAAAGAGAGTTTCAACGCTCATTGTTTAAAAGCCATAGATGACTTTAAAGCGGGATTAGGTAGCCAAAAATTAAGAGAGTTATTTAAGCAGAATTCAGGACACAATTCGCCAAGAGAATGGTCTAATGTTAACCGCACACCAATACTTGCATGTATTCCTGCACAAGAAAAAGCAAGTGCAAAAGAAGTTTTTGCAGTCTTTGATGAGTCAATACCGAGCAAAGTGCAAATTGATAATGCGTTGGCATATTTGCAAAAAGCCTCATGGTGGAGTATTGTTTCAGACAGAAGAATGGTAGAAATCAAATTTACTGAAAGAATTATTGGCAAATATAAAGGCGTCGTAACCCCAAACGAAGTCAGAGATCATTTGCAAAAAGTTGGTATTGAACCATACCAATGGAGTGAGGATGTGGAAGTTCGAGAGGAAATTATAAAATTAGCGAGCAAGAGCTACGCAACTAATGGTGCTAAAAAAGCAGTATCTAAAATAGAAAGTTTTAGCGATTTGGCAGAACTGAAAAAGTATCTTAAAAAACTTATTGAGGAAAACATTGAAGTTGGGGTTTCGGTGTTAGACGAGGAATAGATAGATGATAAAGCTAGACATTAAATCGGCAATTGAAAGGGTCAAAAAAGACCTAAAAGGCAAAGTGCTTTTTGTGAATGCAGAATCGCAAGAGGATCTTCTTGAATTGCAGACCGCATTGAGTACATTGGATGTGGTTAGATTGTCTAGTTTTTTCTCGAATAAAAACGACATGCCAGATTTGCCTGCAATTGAGGAAAGGTTGAAAAATGTAAGTAGAAATACAGTTGCGTTAGGCTTGTTTTCGTTTTTTGCTTTTAGAAAAGGAGCGTATGGCATAATTGAACAGCTCAATAAATACGGACGCAATCAAAGCGGAATTGTATTTGTTTCTTATGGGCTTGAAAAGGTTTTTGAGAAGTTTAATGACCCGCGCATCAGTCCTAATATAATTTGCGTAGATAGTGGCAATACGGCAAGTTTACCAGTTATTACGATGGTAGCCACAAAAACAAAGGGGGTGCTGGGTTCACTTAAAAGTTTTTTTGAACAATTAGAGGATAAAGGCATTCACGAAGCAGCAGTTTATTCACCGAAGAACAAGCCTCAAGCATTTGAGAAATTTTGGTTAGTGAAAAACGAGAAAAGTGGTTTTGAAAAATTAAAGACAGGGCTACAGTTTATTGAAGAACGATGGGGAGACCAAGAGCAGTGGGATTGGTTGCATGAGCAAAAAGGAAAACTGCTAAAACTGACAGAAATCAAATCTAAGATTAAAAACTGGAGCGAACTTGAAGAAAATGACAAATGGTTGTGTTTCATCTCGGCGAAAGCTGTTGCGGACTGTTATATTAAGCGTGCCGCAGACGCAGCAAGCAGCACAAAGGAGTTCGTGAACAATATCTATAATTATCTGCTTGAACTAGAAAAAGGCGATTCCAAATTCAAAGAGTTTTATGCTGAGAGAAAAGATTATATATGTAGAATAAAAAGTGATGAACACACATTAGCTTATTTTAGATTAGTGAGAGCTAAAGATGGCGAGAGGGTGCATTATTTAACTGACTTATCTCAAGTTGAACGAGAGGGAATTATTGAGTGGATTAGCGAAAGCAAACCAGCGATTAGAGAGCTTGCAAATATTCTAAAAGTGGGCTATCCTATATTGCATGAATACTTGGCAGATTATGTTTTTGGCAATCAGATACTAGATGAGTATTTCAATGGTGCAGGATACAAATATTATAAACTGCTAAACTCAATTGATGATGTTTTTATAGCAAGAGTTGACAGGGTAGCAGAAGAGAAATCGTATGGTCTGTTTGACACGATTCACTCGGTGGTCAACAGTTTGCCAAGTAAAAATGTCGGCAAATTATGGTTAGATGCATTAGGCATAGAATACGCAGCTTTCATTAAATGCAGAGCTAAGGCTCATGGCTTGAAAGTTAAAATTAGTCCAGTTAGAGTGGGATTACCTACAACCACATATTACAACAAGGATTTTTTGGTAGCAAGCGGTTTTAGTACGAAAGATGATAAGCTTGACGATATTAAGCATGCAAAGGCTGTTAATGAGCGATTTGAAAAAGTAGCTACACCAATTTATTTGACAAGAGAGCTAGAGGTTATTGATGAACTCGTGAAGTGGATAGCCACACAAATAAAGAGCGGAACTGTTTCAAGTTATGCACTGGTTTCAGACCACGGGGCATCAAGATTGGCACTAGTTTATAAAAACAGCACAAAGGCGATAGCAATAGAAAAGAATGGCGATGCAGACATGAGATTTGCTCCATTGGGCGTGGTTGACCAATCAAAGCATTCACAGCTGACCGCTGATGAAAACGGCTTTCATTGCGTAACGAACTATGACTTTATAAAGGGTGGCAAAACACGCGGAGTCGAAGTGCATGGTGGAGCAACGCTTGAGGAAATAATTGTACCTGTAGCAGTTTTTGAATTAGAACAAAAGATAGATATTACATTTAGCCCTAAAAAGAAAACACTAAAACTTAAGCAAGGTACATTAGAAAAGTTTACGCTTGCATTATCTTTAGAGAATCAGGAAGTCTTTATAAGAGTAAATGAGAAAGTGGTAACACCGATATTGGTGAAAGGCAGCTCATACGAGTTTAATTTGCCTATAGAAAAGGTTGGGGATTATGAGGCGATAATTTTTGTCGACAACCAAGAGGTAGGAGTAAGCTATATTAAAATAGAAAGCAGTTTAGCTAAAGAAGCTGACATGGGTATTTAAGGAGAACCAATGGACAATACAGTTATAAAACTTAGAGAACATTTCGCCGACATGGTCGTTTATAAAGACTTGTCGCAGAGCAACTTTTTTAAGGCTCTTTCAATCCCTTCATTTTTAAGGGATTGGATTGTCAAACGTTTTCAAAATGACGAGGGCTATTTTGATGAAGAGGCAAAGAAAGCGGCAACTGAATTTATTAGCGCACATTTGCCAAAGCCAAAGGAGTTCAAGAAGATAGTAAATAGAATCGTTAATGATTTTCAACAAGTGAAGCTCTTAACTCGCATCACCACAAACATATCCATCCACACGGGCGAGATAACTTTTAACTTGCCAGATTATGCACTTTTGGATAAGGAGACAAAAATCACCCAACACATGTGGGATGATTATAAAGACGATTTGTTAGGAGTTGAAGACATTTGGGGTATAGTAGAGCTGGGTTATTTGCCGGGCGATGAAACTCAAAAAGGAGAAGCGAAGAAAGGTAAGATAACCCTAAAAAGTTTTAAAAAATTCCAACCATATACGATTGACCTTAATGAGTTTAAAAATGCAAGACGACATTTTACAACGGAGGAGTGGATCAATGTTTTGCTTGGGGCAATCGACTACAATCCAGAGGGTTACGATGAAAAAATTCATAAAACCACAATGCTTTCAAGGCTATTACCATTTGTAGAGAAAAGGGTAAATCTTATAGAGCTAGCACCTAAAGGAACTGGTAAAAGCTATGTCTTTGGAAACATCGGTAAATATGGCTCAATAGTAGGCGGTGGCACAATATCAAGAGCGAGAGTTTTTTATAACAAGTCGAAAGAAGAGCCGGGCATTATTTTTTATAATGACTTTGTTGCTTTTGATGAAATCCAGACGCTCACGCTACATGATGCTAAAGACCTAGCAAGTGCATTCAAGACATATATGGAATTCGGCGAGTACCAAGGTGATGCATTTCAAGGTAGTAGTGATTGCGGAATAGTGTTCTTAGGGAATATCTTAAAAGATAGGATGAATGAATACGACCCAACGATGCTTCATGAGCTACCGTCATTGTTTAAAGAAAGTGCATTTTTAGATAGATTACACGGATTTATAAAGGGTTGGGATATTCCAAGAATGAATGATAGCCTAGCAATGAAAGGTTTCGGATTAAATTCAGAGTATTTCACCTCAATCCTAAATATGCTTAGAGATGACGCATCTTATAGGCTAATCGTAGAGGGGGTTTTGGACATTCCTAAAAAAGCCGATAGGCGAGACTCCGAAGCCATTATTAGGATAGCAACAGCATTTACTAAATTGCTAATGCCGCATATTAGAGAGGTTAGTGACATTGACTTAGAGGAGTTTAATACCTATTGCTTAGGGCCAGCAATAGAGATGAGGGCAATTATTAAATATCATATGGGCTTGATTGACCCTAAGGAATACGGCGGCAAAGATGTCCCTGACATCAAGGTGAAGCAATGAGTGCAAAGGTAAAAAATTGTTCGATGTGCGACAAGCAAAATATCGAAAAAAATGAAATAGGTATTTGCCAAAAGTTGTTAGGCAGAAAAATAACCAAGTTTTTTTGCCTAGTATGCTTGGCGAGTTATCTAGATACGACTATTGAGGCACTAGAGGAAAAGATAGAGTATTTCAAAGAGCAAGGGTGCGGATTGTTTTAAGAATGAGACGGAGGCAAAATGGATTTAAAGAAAATGCTAGAGGATGCCTTCACGGGAGCGGGGGTAGTCAATATTGAAAAGCCAGAGTTGAAAGAGTGCTACATAGCCTACTTTGATATTCTAGGATACAAGAGCCAAGTAGCCAAAGATCCACAAGGTACATTGGACAGGGTTTATAATGGATTCAATTTTGCTAAGAATAGGGTCGGCATTTTCAATGGCTTATTGACCTCAATTTTTGGCAACACTTCCGAAGTCAAGAGGAGAGTTTTTTCGGACAATATTGTTATGGCGGTAAGCACCGAGGAGGCGACATCGCAAAAGATTATATTTTTCTTAGAGCAAGTAAGAGAGCTGCAAATTCAATTTATGCACCAAGGCTTTTTTGTAAGAGGAGCAGTAGTAAAAGGCGATATTGCCATTAGTGATGAATTTGTTTTTGGCGAAGGGTTAGTAAGAGCAGTAGAGATGGAGGAGGCGAATCGGCATCCTAAGATAATAATAGACAAAGTTGTTTGGGACGATATTCCTAAAAAGCCGATACGACCGCATGATGAAAAGCTGCTGAAATACCTAGAGTTTATTTCTACCAAAAAACTGTCTGAGTTAGCGGCAGAAGACCCAGAGGAAGTTGTCAAAGCGATAAAAATATTGCCGCCCATAATAAATAGCATTTTTTTGGACGCAGCGATTTATTTGCCACCGCTGACTGGTGCGGAGCAAGCAAGGCAAGACTTTGTTGATGCAGCAATAAAATATGCAGAAAACAAAGAGCCAACAACTGATGACTTAGTAAATATTTACCTGATGATACAGCAATATGCAGGCACGGCATTGCAGATGGAAGAGAGAATTTTGGCTGTAAAAGATGCCGACATGATTCAACTTTTTCAAGAGTTAGTGAAAAGCCTAGTTTATATGGATGCTGATAAAGTCTACTGCATAAATTACTTGTGGCTGTTTGACCCCAAGAGCGGGCTAGCGGTAGATTCGCAAGAGGTAATAAAAAAGGCAGAAAAAGAGTTTGGAGAGAAGTCCATTGTAGCCGATGAGACTAAAAAATTACATTCAGGCTTTCGTGAGCAATTTTTGCAAGAGAACCTAGTGGCACATAGAAAGCTGGTAATCGAACTGATAGAGATTGCTTGCACATTAAAAGGCATTGACCAAAGCAAACTAGAGGACGAGGCGGTAAAGGAGAAGATAGATAGGAGGCTGAGTCTGCAAGCAAAGGCAAGATGGGCAAAAGAATATCATAACTTTGTCGCTAGAGAAAACGGCTTTGAGAATTTAGTAATAACCTGCAAGGGCAAGCCAAACAAGAAAACAAGCATTTGCATTAAGCCAAAAGGAACTTCATTTGAGATAAAAGAAAACTAGATAACAAGACCGCTCACCGAGAAATTGGTGGGCGGTTTTTTGTTGTCGACAAAATTTGCGAAAAAAATTTTTCAAAATATACAAAAATCGTTTGACTCGGGGTTTTAATCTATGTTATTATAATGGGGCAGATTGCTCCACAAAAGGGAAAGCCAAAACTATGAGAGTTAGGAATAAAGATAAATACGCCGAGATTGAAAAGGCGATAGACGAACTGTTCTTTGAGACAGGTCGTCCACCAAGTACCCGAGAGATAGGGGATAGGATAGGGATGCCAAAGGGGACACTAGCCCGCTATATGGGTTGGATGCGTGAAGAGGGGGTAATAGATTATGCAGATGGAAAGTACCGAGGCGTAAGCACCGACAAAATAAGCAAAGCCAAATCAGGAGTTAAATCGATTCCCGTTGTAGGCACTATTGCTTGTGGCACACCAGCACTAGCAGAAGAAAACATAGATAGCTACATTAGCATATCGACTGAGCTACTAGGTAGAGGAAACTTTTTCTTTCTTAAAGCGTCAGGCGACAGCATGATAGATGCAGGAATAGATGATGGCGACTTGGTGCTAGTCAAAGAACAGCAAGAAGCCCATGAGGGCGAAATAGTGGTGGCACTAACCGATGAGGGCGAAAACACCCTCAAGAGGTTTTATAGAGACCCCAAAAAAAGAAAAGTGATATTAAGACCAGAAAACCAAAAGCACGAGGACATTATAGTCAGCGATTGCAGAATACAAGGAATAGCGATAAAGGTGCTAAAAGACCTGCGATGACTCTTTAGGAGGGAGTAAAATAAGAAAAATTTATGAGAGACCTAGTTTGTTTAAAATGCAAAAAAGAACAAGATGTCATTTTAGAGACATCAAGCAGGGCGATAGTTAAATGTCGCTATTGCGGAGCTAAGCTGAGAGCCAGAACTAACAAAGATGGCAAACTGAGCATGGAAGAGATGGCAGAGGATATTGCCATTAGTAGCTTAGTTCCCAAAGTCAAACCTAGTGGAGGCTAGACAAGCCCCACTCACTTTATTGATTTTGTCCGCTAGAAATCTAGCGTCAAAATATACAACACCCCATAATTTAATATTGCGCTCATGGCACATTCCGCCTTTCGCTAGGTGTTTCCCTACCATGAGAAGAGAGCTAGTCCAACAATCATGAGGCTTAGTTACTAAACCAGAATTTGCGCTCGTAATAAAAACGGCGATTGTCGAGAGACTTTGAAATGTCTGGGAACGAAGAAAGGCTAAGTAGCGATTGAACCCTTGCTAGATAAACCGATGGAAACCATTGGTCTATCTAGCATTTTTCATTTGCCGTGGAAAAGTAATCTCAATAGGTAGACAAGCCCGTTCCGTCAGTTTAGACGGAGCGGGCTTTTTTTCGTTATGCACTAAAATCCTTGCTCCGATTTCACCCAAAACGAAATCTTAGGAGGATTTTATAATGACAACAGTACATTTCAAGTACAACACGGACACAGGCAGATTCATCAGAGCAGAGGTATTTGCCAAGAAGAGACTAAAAGGCAACTGGATAGATGCTGAATTTACTGAGGCTCAAGCGGTAGGAGTTGAGGCAATGCAATTGCGATGCGACAGCAATGAGCGTAAGTTTCGCAAAAGGCAAGAGACCAAAATAAAACAATAGACAATCACACCAATAGTCAAAAACTTTTGTGATGTCTTCCAACTTGCTTGAAACATTATATGAGTAATAGCGCTTGAAAGTGCTGTATGCAAGAAAGTCATCATGGACTACTCGGTTATTTTTGCCTTTCAAGATAAGTTGCAGTTCCGGCTCAATCTCGATGCAATCTATGTTAACTTCTTTATTTCTTCTATAGCCGTTGTTTTTAAAATACTGTTTCAAAGCATCTATAATATCACCTTTGCCGGCACTTGGTTCTAAAATGGCATTAATCAATTCCACATTTAATCCCGCCACCATTTTATTAATCAAATGAGGCGGTGTGGGATAAAACTCTTTATTAAACATTTTGTTCTCCTAAACTTTTATTCGTCGTCGTCATCTTCGTCATCATTTTCTCCAAATTCATCTTGATTCTCTTCATCCATAACTTGGACTTTAGGAAAATATTCTTGTCTGCCATCCGGTAATCTCACGAGAACACAACTCTCATCATCGTTATCATACAAATCCCCGAGAATTTCTATTTCAGTGTATAATGGCAAATAGCCGTCTGTGCCGACATAATAACCTTTCATATGTGTTAACTTCTTGATTGATATTTTTGTATCAAAGTGCAATTTTATCGACCTTGATATTCATTGATTGATTTTTGCAACGCTATTTTTGCTAATTCTTTTAGATCTTGCGAAGTGTAAACAGCTATGTGTTTGTCATCATCAAAATCAATATCATAGACATTATCCCAATACTCATCATAAGTTCCGTCAGATTCCTTGTCGTGCTTTGATAATGTCCATGTCAATTTTCCGTCATAAACAGCAAGATAAACAGACCACTCATTTTCACGATAGAAACATAGTTGATACCCATCCTGTTTATCAATTTCTTGATTTTTGCGCACAAGTTGAATAAACTTATTAACCTGTTTTTTGTTGGCGTTTTTTTGCCAACCACTCCAATATTTTGATTTTTTCATATTCTATTCCTCGCTTTCAAACTCACCGCCAGTGCAGCCTTGTTTGATAAATTCTGTGATTTGTACCAACTCTTCCTCAGTCGGTTCAGTCCTGCTACCGATTTCAAAATCAATCTTAACTCTCCAAGTTGCTCTTGTTGATGGCGGACTTTGCAGCTCCATATGCTTATTGCAAAAATTATAAATTAAGCCCGCTGTAAAACATCTTCTTTTTTCCATAAAAACTCCTTTACTGCCGGCGTGAGCAGTTGCCGTTATTGGCTACACCTTAAAAATTAATTTTGTTCTTTGAGAAGAAGAAAAACTTCCCCCCTCAAAACCTCTTTAAATATTTTCTCGAGGCTTTGAGGGGAGGGAACATTTTCCGTCGGCTCATCGGGTATGGGAACAATAAAAATAAAACACTTGCAAAAATATTTGTAAAAGGTCTACCCACTGGATCGGAAAAACAAGAACGAAGTTCAAATTTGGAACAAATTTTTTTTCCGCCTTTTACAAATATTTTTGACAAGTGTTAACAAAAAAAGTTCCCATACCCGGAGCCAGAGGAAACAAAAAATTTAACCATAAAAAAAATAAAAAAACTTATGGAAAAAGTGTTGACAAGTGATATTATATGTGATATTATGTTAGTATGCTAAAGATATTATTCAATAAACAACCGCAAAAATATTTGAATAAAGTTCCAGATAATGTTTCTGACAAACTTATTAAAGCGTGTAATGGATTACTTACCGCTTCAGGTGACATAGTAAAACTTAAAGGAACTAATTATTATCGTCTAAAAATTGAACAATATCGGATAATATTCACATATGATAAAGAGTTAGAGCAAATACTAATTGAAGAAATAAATACACGAACAAATATAAAATACAGGAGGTATTCATAATGTTATTTGATAAAATTCCAGAAGTAGAGCCAGATGCAGAGGATATCAAAATGATATCCAAAATTAAGTCTCGCAAAGATAGAGACTACAAGACTTTAGAAGACATAGAGTTTAATGGCAAAATTTTAGTAAGAGTGCCAAAGACTTTGCATAAAGATTTAATTGTTCAGGCTCAACACGAAGGTGTGAGTTTAAATCAACTTATAGTTTATAAACTTGCAGGACAATAATTTGTTTTAAAAATCACAACTGAATAAAAAAGACAAAGAGGTTAGAGCAAAAATGCTTTAACCTCTTTATTTTAATATCTGTTGAAGTAATTGGATTTTCAATTTTTCGTCAATGTCTTTGTGCTTTGAGTTGCCTGTTAGATAGTCGACAGAGA
>Ga0131853_10000243_pt1 | contig 98294 bp, 84 predicted proteins | sample TergutLab28metaG_FD_92764 | JGI IMG/M metagenome (GOLD analysis project Ga0131853, IMG submission 92764) | Labiotermes labralis P1 segment gut microbial communities from Petit-Saut dam, French Guiana - Lab288 P1 (version 2) (version 2) | ecosystem: Host-associated > Arthropoda: Insects >...
CGCGAAGTGGTTGCATCGGTTGCAAGCACCCGATGCCAACCACGTAACGCGCCCGTTCGCCGTTAATCGTCCGATTGCGTAGGCGCTGCTTATGGAACATCCGCCCGCCCCCGCCCCACTGGTGTCCGATATCTTGCATTGTGGCAAGATATATGTTGTAATAGGGTAAGTTAAAGACAAGGTGGGCTGAAAATGCAAGAATCTAACCGAATTGAATATAAAAGCGAGTTGAACGATCGTTTTGAAAAAGCCGTTGTGTCGTTTTTAAATTATTCCGGCGGAGGCGAGATACTCGTTGGCGTTGATGATAATGGCTGCCCTATCGGTTTAAACGATGTTGATAAAGTTCAACTTCAAATCGTTGACCGCATCCGAAATAACATCCGGCCGCAAACGCTTGGATTATTCGATGTGATTTTAACGCAGATTGACAGTATAAATGTTATTCGTGTCATAGTGTCGTGCGGACAACAACGCCCGTATTACCTGCGCAAAAAGGGAATGACAGAACAAGGTTGTTTCATCCGCGTTGGCAGTTCAGCGCAACCCATGACCGAGCAAATGATTGAAGAGCTGATTGCCAAGCGGCAGCAGATAACACTACAGACAACGAACGCACCACGCCAAAACTTAACTTTCAAACAACTCAGCATATATTACGAGGAAAAAAACCTTGACCCGACAGAGCAATTCATAAACAGTCTTGACCTGCGGCAGAGCAACGGCGAATACAATTATATCGCGTATTTGTTAGCTGACGAAAACGGCGTATCGGTAAAAGTGGCGACATATGCCGGGACAGACAAAGTAGATTTACTCGAAACAAGGGAATACGGCAATCGTTGTCTGATAACAACGACACACCGGATTCTTGACCGCCTTGATTCCGAAAACCGAACATTTGCAAAGATTACCGCTAAAAACCGCCTTGAAAAAGAACGAGTGAACAGCATCGCGCTTAAAGAGGTTGTCATTAACGCAATCGTACACAACGATTACACAAAAGGCGTTCCGCTTGTTGAGATATACGCGGACAGAATCGTTGTCACATCATGCGGCGGATTGGTTGCGGATTTATCGGAGGAGGATTTTTTCAAATGCCGTTCCATGCCACGCAACCGTGAGCTTATGCGCGTGTTCCGTGATATGGAGCTTGTAGAGCAAATCGGTTCGGGTATGAGCAGGATTCTCAAGGCGTATGACCGTTCAATTTTTGAATTATCGCCGAGTTTTACAGTCGTAACGTTTCCATTTGAGGAAGCGTTCATTCCGCAAAATGGCATGGTAAACGGCAAGATAATTGGCAAGATAAATTCTGTTCTTGATATATTAAAATACAATCCAAAAGCGACTATCCCTGATTTAATGGAAGCTACTGGTAAAGGTCAGCGCACAATATCGCGTGAGTTGAAGGAGTATCAAAAAGCAGGACTGCTTCGGCGCGAGGGTTCAAGAAAAACCGGGCATTGGGTTGTGGAGTGATATTTTTATCAAAAATGGAGAGAGCGGCGGGCGGATGTTCCAACGCCGCGCTGAACGCAATCGGGTGATGAACGGCTCCGTGCGGTAAATGGTTGTGTCGGTTGACAAGCACCCGACACCAACCACGTAAGCCGCCCGCGCGCAAGAAGAACCGCAAGCCAACAGGCGAAGCGGGTCATGCATACATATGTTCTTGTTCAAATCATGTTGACATTGCGTTCTATTGCGTTATAATGGGCCCAAGCCGAGGTCATCTTATTGACGGACGGCACCATACGACCCTGACGTCATACGGTCATTCCGATTTCTGCGTACAATCGTCCCTGATGCTTATGTTCCCGATTTTCAACTTCGCCGAGGCTTACACAAACGACCCTTCTGTACCGGCCGGCCGCGTCATTGGGGTTACGGGTATGCATGTAACGGGCCCTCCCGACTGCTTTACGTACTTTTAAAACGAAAAATAACCGCAAACGACACGAAAGCCGCTTATTGATGCGGGCGGCTGAGTGACTACCCTGCGCGGGGGCTCATTGAGATGCTCCTGCGCGGGGTTTTTTTATAATGAAGGCATGAATGAATAAAAATAGCGGGTATTAGTAAATAGACCTTCGGTTAAAGACCCTGCCCGATTGCTTGTCTATCCCCGTCGGCTTAACCATACACGTCGCGTTTTTCTTCCTAACCATAACATGGTAAAATAATAATAAGTACGAAAAGGAAAGGCGGTCTAACATTATAAACGAGGAATTATTACCCCAAAATCACACCGATTACAGCGAAATTATTTTAATTATTGAACGCGCCCGCGAGAACGCTTTTCGCGCTGTCAATCGCGAACTTATCTCAATGTATTGGGAAATTGGAAATTATGTCAGCGATAGAGTTAAAAGCGATGGTTGGGGGCGATCCGTGGTAAAGGATTTTTCACAATTTATCCAATCACAATATTTTGGAATACGTGGATTTTCGCCACAAAACATTTGGCGTATGAAGCAATTTTATGAAACATATTACGATAACGAAAAACTCTCAACACTGTCGAGAGAAATTTCATGGTCGAATAACATACTCATTATGATGGGTGCGAAAACGGACGAGGCTCGTGAATTTTATCTTTTATTGACGCAAAAGAACAATTATACTGCCCGTGAATTGGATCGCCAAATAGACAGCAAACATTTTGAACGGACAATGATTTCCGACGAAAGGAATAAATTGTTTATCTCTAAAAGCCCCGGATTGACCGCTCTGCGCGATAATTATGTTTTAGAATTTCTTGACATACCTGAAAACCATAAAGAGGTGGAGTTGCGTAAAGCAATAATCACTAACCTACGCGATTTTATATTGGAGTTCGGCAAAGACTTTTCTTTGATGGGAGAAGAATATCGCATACAAGTTGGAAATACGGACTTCCATATCGACCTGTTGTTGTTTAACCGTGAATTAGCTTGTCTTGTTGCCATAGAATTAAAAGTAAAAAAATTCAAACCGGAATATCTTGGACAACTTGAATTTTATCTTGAAGCCCTCGACCGTGATGTCCGCAAACCGAACGAAAATCCGAGCGTTGGGCTTATTCTCTGTGCCGGAAAGGACGATGCGGTTGTTGAATATGCTTTGAGCCGCAGTATGTCACCTGCGCTTATAGCCGATTATCAACTGCATCTACCTAATAAAACATTGTTGGAAAACAAGCTCCGAGAACTAAAAGAGCTTGCGGATGCGGAATCGGATGATAACGAAGATTGAGGATGTATCAACTGACCCTACCGAAAGGAAGAACCAAGAAAAATGCTCACCCATGCTTGAGGTTTCCAGTATATCCGCTATCGCTTTGTTGTTTCTTCCTCGCCCGCGCAAGAACTCCAACAAAACGGCAAAGTCGATTGACTTCGCCTGGTTTCAATTCGCAAAAATCTATAAATAATCAGCAATCAATTCCAATACTTTATCATAATCCAACGGTTTACCGACATGCCCGTTCATCCCGACTTTAAGGCATTTATCAACATCTTCCGCAAATGTGTTTGCCGTCATCGCTATTATGGGTATGGTTTTGGCTTTTGGCGTTTCCAGCGCCCGTATGCTTTCTGTCGCTTCGTATCCGTTCATTTGCGGCATTTGCAAATCCATAAAAATCATGTCGTATTTTTCGGGGGATTCGCTAAACATAGCGACCGCTTCCTTACCGTTTACAGCGCAGTCGATTTCCAACAATGACGGTTCTAAGAGCGTAATAAAAATTTCGCGGTTTATCTCCACATCCTCAGCCAATAGTATACGGCGGTTTGCAAATTGCGGCACGGATTTTTGCTTTATATTATTGTTACGTGTATCCTCCGCCATTCCCAAACAATCGTTGATTGCATCAATTATGGTGAACGGAAACAATGGTTTGGATAAATATTTGTCAATATATGTGTGATTATCGTTGTTGCTTGCCGCGTTTACCGCATCAGCCGAAAAGAGAACAACCGCGGCGTTTTTAAGGTTTTCCGTTTTTGTTTTTAGTATTTTTGCCAGTTCAATGCCGTCAATACCGGGCAGCCGCCAATCAATAAAACAGATGTCGTAAATTCTGCCCTGTTCAATAAGTTTAAGGGCTTCTTCACCGCTTAAAACCGTATCACAGCATTTAATGCCTAACTCGTCGGTTATTTTCGTAAAGAAATCCAATGTATCCTGTTCGTCATCCACCGCGAGGACGCGGACATTGCTCCAAATTACCCCGCGTTTCAGTAGGCGATGTTCTTTCGCCTCGCCCCGTTTAACCTTAATTGTAAAAATAAAGGAGGCTCCCTTTCCAATTTCGGATTCAACCCATATTTCACCGCCCATCATTTCCACAATATTCTTAGAAATCGAAAGCCCAAGTCCCGTTCCTTCAAATTGGCGCGATACATTGTTTTCGGACTGCCAAAAAGGACGGAACAGATTGGATTGCTGTTCCTTGTCTATGCCAATGCCGGAATCCGTCACCGTTACTTTAACGGTACAAACGCCGTCTTCTTCACCGAGTAAACATGTATCGATGCGGATAGAACCTTCTTCCGGCGTAAACTTTACCGCATTGCCCAAAAGATTGGTGATCACTTGCGCAAGCCGCTGTTCATCGCCAATTATAATTTCAGGGATGCTTGTGTCCACGGATACGTTGAATTTTATTTGTTTTTTGTGTATTTGCAAACTGATGATATTAACAACCTTATGAAGCGTTTTTTCAAAATTAAATTCGGATAATGAAAGGTTAAATGTTCCCGATTCGATTTTTGACATATCCAATATACTATTAATTATCCCCAGCAAAAGCCCGGATGCTTCCTCGATTCTTTCAAAGCAGTTATTCTTTTGCTTCGTATCGGCAGAGGATTTACCGATGTTCGTCATACCCGTTATCGCGTTTAGGGGGGTGCGGATTTCATGGTTTATATTCGCTAAAAAAACACTTTTCGCACGGTTTGCCGCCTGCGCTTCTTCCGTCGCGTTTACCAGCGCGGTTATGTCAATCGCGTGTTGCAAGTGAACCTTTCGCCCGTCGGGCCAGTCGATCAGACAGTCAAAATGGCGTACATGGACGCCGCCAAGTTCGGGTATATGCTCTTCCCATACGATAACTTTATCCGGTTCTTTTTTAAGTTCATAACACGGGCAAAAACCGCACATTGAATCACGATTGCGAAGGACTTTATAACAATATTGTCCGGTTGCGTCATCACCTTTTACGTTAAACGCATTTTTCAACCAAGTATTTATAAATAATATTTCGCCGGTTTCGGGGACGGTTGTATAAATAGCCGCGTCAATGCTGTTTAATATATTTTCCAACGCTCTGAGGGAGTTGTTTTTTACTTCTGTTGCCTTATTTGCCTCGTTTAGCGCATTTTCCAACTGATATGATGTTTCGTGTAAATTATTTACCATTTTCTTTCTGTCGGTAATGTCTATCAACGAACCGCAAGCGCGGAGCGGTGCGCCGTCTCTATCACGTACGGTTTCACACGCCTCCGAATAATAGGCGTATTCGCCGTTTTTCTTTAACAAGCGGTATTCAACATCAAAAGGTGTGTTGCCGGTCGCGTCATATAAATGCGCTTTCAAAGCGTTTAGGGTCACTTCCGCATCGTCGGGATGCAGTTTATCCGCCCAACTGGATAATACATTGGGGAAATCCGTTTCATCGGAGTAACCGATCAAATTTCTGAACTGATCCGAATAGACATTGATATTTGCGGGGTTGAACGGGTCGGTTTTTTGAATCATTAAATCCCATAACCCGATGCGCTCCGATTGAACCACCAAGTTTAGCTTGGTAAGTTGGATTTCATTTTGGTTATGCACGCTTTTTTGCTTGGCTTCCAGTCTTCTTACATAATACATGGGGATCCATATAAGCACAAAAAAAGCCAAAAAGGAAATTCCAAACATCGTCCACGCGTAATTACTGCTTCTTTCGAGTGGAACGCTAAGCGAAATCAATACGCCTATCAAGCCTATGGTTTCATTATCTTCATTAAAAATAGGCGCATATGCCGAAATACCCCAAGTACCGTCTATGTTGAGCCTGTAAATATCGGTTACATGGGCTGTGCCGTATTCAAATGTATCAAAAGCGGCTTGCGGAAAAATAGATAACGGTACATGGCCGTTTAAACCAAAAATGTTGCCGTGTCCTTCTATGTACATGATCATACCGAACTCGGGGTCAAATGTGCCGCCGTAGAAATACAGCAAATTCTCTTCTTCTTTGATCCTTTCAAATTGCCCTTGCAAGCGCATATAATGTTCGTTTTTTTCATTTGTATTGAGGGCATACCAAAATTCGTTCGCATCTATAGCCATGGCGGCGGTTTTTGCAATCGCCACAGACCTGTTGGAGTAATTACGGATGGATTCGTTCCTTTGGAATAAAAAACCGGAAGTGCCGATAATCACGGTATTTAATAAAACAATGAGTAAGACAATCATCGTGATTTTAGTTGTTGTCGACATTGCCCTTACTCGGTTGAAGAGCATTAGGCACTTGTTTTTTAACATTGTTCAATCCCTCTTAATCTGCCTTACACGGCAAACAACACGAAAACCGCTTATATGGTGCGGGCGAGTTGGCAAATATATGGGTACAATAAGGATGCCGATAACTTACCTTGGTAAATATCCTATGGGATTAACATGATTGCCGTTACGCCGTACCTCAAAGTGCAAATGCGGTCCGGTGGAATTGCCCGAGGAGCCGACGAGTCCGATTACCTGTCCGGCGTGTACCTCCTGCCCTTCCCTCACCAACATGCGCGACAGGTGGGCATACCGCGTTTCATAGTTATTGGCGTGTTGCAAAATGATCACCGTACCGTAACCGCCGTTCCATCCGGTAGTCGCGCTGATTACGAACCCATGCTGGGCGGCGACGACCTCCGCGCCCATTATACCGCTTCCGGCGATATCGACCCCCGTGTGGAATTGGGTTTGCCTGCGGTTAAAGGGGTTGGGGCGGTTGCCGTACCCGCTGGAAATGTTCCAAAACCCCGGTACAGGCCACAACATCGAACCGCCGGTCAAACGGGCGGCGCGCTCCGCCATTTCCCGCTGTATCCGCGCTTGGCGTTCGGCTTCCAGGCGTGCCTCTTCACGGGCGATTTGCTGCGCGACCGTGCGTTCCTGGGCTTGGTCGGCCGCCAGCATTTCTTCAAAGGTTTGGCGGTTAACCATCAACGCGTCATGCCGTTCTTGCCATTGCTCCATCAGGAGCTCCAATTCGGCGGCGTTGCGCTCCAATTCGATCATCAATGATGTTAATGTATTTTCCAGCCGTGCCGCGTCCTCCACGATATCCAAGTAGCGTTCGTTCGCTTCCTCCAAACGCTTCAGCATTTGCTGATCCTGCCGCGCGATTTGCGTCATCCATTCCATACGCAGCATAAAGTCGCGCACGCTGGTGGACTGCACAAGTACGTCCATGAGGTTCGGCTGCCCGCGTTCGTGCAACGCGCGCAGACGGTCGTGGACGATGACCTCCTGCGAATCACGGTAGGCACGGGCGTTCTCCAATTCGAGGATGGCTTGATCGTACCGTTCCCGCACGATGGCGATGTCTGTATCGAGGATGAGCATATCCTCCAACAATTGCATCATTTCCTCGTCGATGCGATCCATTTCCCGTTCGGCTTCGGTGATTTGGCGGTTGGTGTCGGCGATGTTCCTCCTCGCTTCGTTAATGTTCCTTTGCAAAGCGGTGTGGTTGTTGCGCAGTTCTTGTAAATTCACTTGCGCTATAATCGAAAGCGCGGGGACAAACATCACCGCAATCATAATAACCAAGATTATTTTTTTAATTATACCCCGCATATGTACCCCCTGTTTATACCTTCAAATACCTGCGCACCGAAACCAACGAACCGATAAGCCCGATCAAAATCCCCAGCCCGACGGCGAGGGGTATCACGTACATAAATATATCCTCGCCCGGCATAAATTCGATGAAATTGAGCCACGATATGCCCGCGATGGCCTCCACCACGCGTTCGTACCCGAAGCGGCACAGCGCCGCCGGTATCACCCCGCCGAAGAAACCGATGAGCAAGCCCTCAATGACAAACGGCCAACGGATAAACCAGTCCGTCGCGCCCACGTACTTCATGATGCCGATCTCCACTTGCCGCGTGGATACGGTAATGCGGATCGTGTTCATGATCAAAATAATCGAAATCAACGCCAATATCAAAATTAATATCAGCGACGCCACTTGCACGATGTCCCGCACGTTGGTCATGATATCCGCCGCTTCGCTGAAGTCGCCGATATTGGCGATTTCGGGCATTTCCGCCAGGACGGCAAGCACTTCGTCGTGGTAGCGCAGGTCCCGCAATTCGATGATAAAGGAGTGGCGCAGCGGATTGTTATACCGCAGGCTGTCAAACCCCGCGATCCCGCCGGGCATACTGATGATCAAGTCCTCCAACGCGTCGTCCCGGTGGATGAACTCGGTGTTGCGTACCTGCGGCAACGCCAATATCCGGTCGTGCAGCGGTGTCATTTGCGCCGCGGGCAGTTCCTCGTCGATAAAGACCATGATGCTCAGGTTGTCTTCCAATTGGGACAAAAAAAATTCGATGTTCGCCGCCAGCAGGTAGAACAACGAAACGATAAAAATACAGCACGCCACGGTCAATATTGAGGCGAAGCTCATCAAGCGGTTAACAATCAGGCTGCGGAACGCTTCCTTGATATAGTGGCGGATGGTCCTGGGTTTCATCGGCCGCGTACCTCATAATCGGGGTATTCGTCGATATACCCGCCCTCCGCGTCGCGCACCAGTTGGCCGTCGGAAAGCGCGATGACCCGCTTTTGCATGGCGTCTACGATATCGTGGGCGTGGGTGGCCATCACGATGGTCGTACCCAGGTCGTTAATATCTTCCAACAGGGTCATGATTTCCCACGCGGTATCGGGGTCGAGGTTGCCCGTGGGCTCGTCCGCCACTAATAAAGGCGGGCGGTTTACGATGGCGCGCGCCAAGGCCGTACGTTGCTTTTCCCCGCCGGAAAGCTGATTGGGGTAGGCTTTCGCTTTCTTCGACAATCCCACGAGGTTTAACACCTGCGGTACGGCGCGGCGGATTTCCCGCGGGGTGGCTTCTACGATCTTCATGGCGAAGGCGACGTTTTCGTACACGGTTTTGTTCTGCAACAGGCGGAAATCCTGGAACACGACCCCCATCTTTCTCCGGTAATAAGGCAGGTGCCGTCTTTTGATCCGTCCCAAATCATATTCATCCACATAAATACGGCCGGAGGTCAATTCGATCTCTTTTAACAGGAGCCGTACCAGCGATGTTTTGCCCGACCCGCTGGAACCCACGACGAACACGAATTCGCCCCGTTCGATGGTCAGGCTAAAATCCTGTAAGCCCTTGGCCCCGTTTTCCCATATTTTGGTGGCGTTGATAAATTCGATCATGTCAGAATTGTTGCCCTTCCCGGTACTGCATGTATTTGTTGACCATAAGCGTAATCTTGAACGTGATCGCGTCCGAAAACTTGCGTAAATCCAACCGCGTCAGCTTTTGCAGTTTATCCAAGCGGTACACCAGCGTGTTCCTGTGGATGTAGAGCTCCCGCGCCGTTTCCGATACGTTAAGGTCGTTTTCGAAGAATTTCGTAACGGTGGTGAACATTTCCTCGTCGATATCGTCGATGGAAAAGCCCTGGAGCATTTCGTTGATAAAGATACGGCACAGCGGCAACGGAAGCTGATAAATCAAGCGGCCGATACCCAAATGCTCGTAGTTGACGATCTGCTTGTCCGCTTCGAATATCTTGCCCACTTCCTGCGCGAGGCGCGCCTCTTTAAAAGAAGACGAAACATTCTTAAGGTCGGTTACGACCGCGCCGATGGAAACGAAAACCTTTGTCATGTTTTCGGTGGTGAGCGTGTCCACGATATTTTTGGCGATCCTTTCGATTTCCGTCGTGGAGTCGCGTTCGGAAAGTTCCTTGACTAATATAATGCTGTTTTCGTCCACGGCGGTGACGAAGTCCTTATGCTTGTCGGGGAAGATGCCGCGTACGATTTCAACCGCGCCCATGTCGGTGTCGATCGCCGTATGAATTAAATAGACAACCCTTCGTACGGTATTCTCCAGGCGCAGCTTTTTGGCTCGGCTGTAGATATCCACCAATAACAGGTTGTCCAACAGTAGGTTCTTTATGAAGTTGTCCCGGTCGAAGCGTTCCTTATAGGCCAACATCAGGCTCTGTATGTGGAAGGCAGCCACTTTACCCATACGGTAGGTGTCCTCGTCCTCCCCGTGTATGAGCACCACATATTCGGTAATCCCGTTATCAATTACCTTAAAATATTGGTTGCCCTGTATCAATTGGTTTTCCGCCGGGGAGTTGATAAAGCTGTCCACCAACGGCGCTAACCCCTGGTGCATATTTATCTCCGTGCTGGCGGCAACCTTGCCTTCGCGGTCGGTTACGGTGATATCTTTACGGGTGATTTGCTTAAGGCCGTCCACCGCGCCCTGCAAAATCTGGTTGGTAATCATATACAAACCCCTCCGTTCGCCATAATCCCAACCATTCTAACACTATGTTTACCGCTTTGCCAAGGTTATTTCGATTTTCGTGCCTTTATTTTCGGCGGATTCCAATGAAATTTTACCGCCGTGATGCTCGGCGATGTGCTTTACAATGGAAAGACCCAAGCCCGTACCGCCCGTTTGCTTGGAACGGGACGCGTCCACACGGTAAAAACGTTCGAATACGCGCGGCTGATGCTCGGGCGGGATGCCGATGCCCGTGTCCGATACGGACAGGATACACCGTTCCCCGTCTTCGCGGATGTACAACGTAACGCTCCCGTTTTCCCTGTTATATTTAATGCCGTTGTCTATTAAATTGTATAATAATTCCTCTATTAAACGGCTGTTCGCGTTGATTTGCACGGGGTATCCTTCCAAAGATATTGAAACGTTTTTTTCCTTCGCTTTGTCTTTAAACGCTTCGATAATCGTTTGCGCCATATCAAATATATCAAACAAAGTAAAATCCCTTGCGGCCTTACCTTCATCGAATTCGGACAGCCGTATGATATCGTCGATGACCAACGCCAGGCGGTTTATCTGCCGTGATATCCGATCGGCGAAAACGGCGGTGTCCCCGTCCTTGACCATACCGTTGGCCATCATTTCCGACATGGCGGAAACGGAGGTCAGCGGCGTTTTTAATTCATGCGATACATTGGCGGTAAATTCCCTGCGCTGCGCTTCGGCCTTGCGCTGTTCGGTTACGTCCAGGAAAAAAACGATCGCGCCGTCGTTAACCCCGCCGCGTTTAACGGGGCTTAGGATCGCGTTGTATGACCTTTCCCCGGAAGGTGTATTTTTGATGATTTGGGGAACCGCGATTTCCGTATATTCGCCCGCAAGGCATAGTTCTACACAACGCATGAATTCCGCGTCACGGCAGATATGGCGGATATTTTTATCGACGACGAGCTTCTTTTTGGGTATACCGAAGATATCGAGCGCGCTTTGGTTAACGGTCATGACATTACCCTTGGCGTTTACCATCACCATGCCTTCGCGCATGTTGGAAATGATGGCGTCGATCGTTTCGGCGCGGTTTTTGAGCTTATGTATTTGCCCGGTGATTTCTTGCCTTTGCGCGTTGATTTTTTGCATGAAGGGGACGATCTCTTCGTACGGCATTTCGTCCGTACGCTCAAAGTCGGCATCGGCAAGCGGCTTTACGATGCGCCGCGTCAAACGGGAGGTTAAAAAATACGCCGCGCACACGATCGCCAGCGTAACCGCGGTCAACATAGGCAACATCGCGGAAAATACGTCGTTCAAATTATTAAGCGTACGCGAGAGGCGCAATACGCGCCCGTCCGCCAACCGTACGGCGTAATAAAAGGTATCCGCGCCGAACGTATCGGACGGGCGGACGGCTTCGCCGTTGCCGTGCGCGGCCGCTCGGATAAATTCGGTACGGTCGCCGCGGTCAACCGTTATGTCCGCACCCGCGTAACTGTCATACAGCGTCACACCCCGCGGTGAAATCAACGTTATGCGGGTATCGCCGACGCGCAGGGCATTGTAGCTTTCAAACGACCCATGGTTCAACAATCCGGCGATAAAATGGGCTTTTTCCCTGATGGCTTCCTTTTCATGGTTTTGCGAACGGTTCATAAAGAGGAGGCCGAAGGCAACCGCCAATACGGCGACGCTCGCCAAGACCAATACCGCGAAACTGCGGAAAATCCTTCTGTGCATCGCTATTCCCCCAATTTATACCCTACGTTGCGGACGGTCTTTACCCATACGCTTGCGCCGCCCAGCTTTTGCCGCAGGGATTTAATATGCACATCAAGCGTACGGCTCTCACCCTCGAAATCGTAGCCCCATACGGCTTCCAGTATCCTGTCGCGCGGCAATACGATTTCGGCGTTGCGCATCATATAATGAAGCAGTTCGTATTCCTTATATGTTAATGTTACGGTTGTACCGTTTACAGACGCGGAACGCCGGTCGGGGTCGATATGAATACCCCGATACGTCAAATCCTTTTGCGCGGGGGGCTTGCTTCGCCTCAGCAACGCGTTGATCCGCGAAATAAGCTCCATCACGCCGTGCGGCTTTGTTATGTAGTCGTCTGCGCCCAGGTCCAGGCCCTTTACCTTGTCGTATTCGCGTCCCTTCGCGGTGAGCATGACAACGGGCAGTTCGCGGTAGCGGCGGTCGGACCGTAGTCTTTTCAAAATCGCCAGCCCGTCCTCGCCCGGCAGCATAATATCAAGGATCACCAAATCGGGTTTACCCTCCCCCTCTAAGGCCGCGAAGAAATCCGCGCCCCCGCCAAACCCCTCCGCGCGGAAATCCGCCGCCCGCAACGCGTACAGCGTGATTTCGCGTATGTCCCCGTCGTCCTCCACCAGCCAAATATACGGCATCTATTTCCCCTTCTTCCCCTTGCGCTTGCCCGTGACCGAATACGCCACCCACTCCGCGATGTTGCACGCGTGGTCGCCGATGCGTTCGAAATATTTGGCGGCCATCAATAAATCGATGGCTTGCCCGCCGTTCGCCTTGTCGGCGCGTATCAACTCTATCAAATCATTCTTGACGCTGTCAAAGAGGCCGTCCACCACATCGTCGTATTCGATGACCGCGCGCGCCAGCTTCGCGTCCTTCTTTACGAACGCGTCCATGCTTTCCGATACCATTTTGATAACGGCCGCGCCCATTTGCGGGATGTAATCCGATTGCCCCGCGGATACCCCGCCGTCCATCGCAATCACGATCCCCGAAATATCGGCAGCTTGGTCGCCGATGCGTTCCAAATCGGTGATGATCTTCAACACCGAGGAAATCAAACGCAAATCCTTCGCCACGGGCTGCTGTTGCAACAATAACTTAAGGCAAAGGGCTTCCACTTCCCTTTCCTTAAGGTTCACTTCCTCCTCGATTCGGATCACTTCTTCGGCCAATCCCGCGTCCCGTTTGATCAACGCCCGCGCGGCGAGCGAAATCGAGCGTTCCGCCAGCGCGCTCATTTCCAACAGCATGTTACCGAGTTCCGCCAATTGCTTATCGAACCTGCGCATCATCCGAACCTCCCCGTGATATAGTCCTCCGTCCGCTTGTCCTTGGGCAATGAAAATAATTTATTGGTTTTACCGAATTCCACCAACTCACCCAACAGAAAGAACCCCGTACGGTTGGAAATCCGCGTCGCTTGCTGCATGTTGTGGGTGACGATGACGATCGTATAATGCTTCTTTAACGTGATGACCAGTTCCTCGATTTTGGCCGTGGAAATGGGGTCGAGCGCGGAGGTGGGTTCGTCCATGAGGAGGACGTCCGGCTGGACGGACAACGCGCGCGCGATACACAGCCGTTGCTGCTGACCGCCCGAAAGGCCAAGCGCGCTCTTTTTTAGGCGGTCCTTCACTTCGTCCCATATGGCGGCGTCGCGCAGGGAACGTTCCACAATCTCACCCAGCGCGAGCTTCGACTTGACCCCGTGCGTGCGCGGGCCGTAAGCGATGTTATCAAACACGCTCATGGGAAAGGGGTTCGGTTTTTGGAAAACCATTCCGACGCGTTTGCGCAGGGCGTTGACATCGGTATCCCCGTTTATGCTTTCGCCGTCCAACAAAATATTTCCGCTGACCTTGCACCCCTCGATCAAATCGTTCATGCGGTTAAGGCTCTTGATCAGCGTCGATTTACCGCAGCCCGACGGCCCGATAAAAGCCGTTATTTTATTCGCCGGTATTTCCATATCAATACCCTTTAACGCTTGGAAATCCCCGTACCACAAATTAACGCCTTCTAATATAAATTTGTTCATATCCATTCCCCCGCTCTTTTATTCCAAATTCTTACTTGTTTAATTTGCCTTAATTATCCGCGCGATTTTAGAAGAAACCGCGTTCAATATAATCACGACCAGCAGTAAAACCGCCGCCGTCGCGTGTGCCTCGCCCGCGTGCGTGCCTTCATTGGCGAGCGCGTACATATGCGCCGAAAGCGTGCGTCCCGTGTCAAACAAGTGGTTGGGCATACGCGCCACGTTGCCCAGCGTAAAGATAATCGCCGCCGTTTCGCCCACGATCCGCCCCGTCGCGAGGATGATCCCCGCCAATATACCCGGTATGGCGGCGGGCAATACGATACGCGCGACCGTACGCAACCGCCCCGCACCCAAGCCGAAGGAACCCTCCCTGTATGTATCCGGCACGGATTTCAGGCTTTCCTCGGTGGTGCGCATGATGAGCGGTAAAATCATGATCGAAACGGTGAACGACCCCGACATCAGCGACAGCCCCCACCCCAGGAAAACACCGAAAAAAATAAATCCGAACAACCCGTACACAATTGAAGGGATGCCCGCCAGCGTCTCCGTGGTGAGGCGTACGACCTTAACGAAACGGCTGCCCCGGCGTGCGTATTCCACCAAGTAAATAGCGGAGAATACCCCCAGCGGTACGGCCAGCGCCAACGCCAAACCCACGATCATCAATGTACCCACCAAAGCGGGCATCAGGGATTTGTTTTGCGCCGTATATTCCCACGCAAAGAGCGACGGCCGGATATACGGCACACCATTGAATAATATATAACCCACGACCGTTAGCAAAACCAATGCCGTGACGCCGACGCAAACCCATGTCAGCAAAAATAAAACCAAGTCGCGCGGTTTCCTGCGCTTCATATTATAAACCGTCCTTCTTCTTCAACATCGAAAACGCTATGTTGATTCCCATGATAAAAACGAAAAGCACCACACCCGTCGCGATCAACGCCTGCCGATGCTCGTCGGCGGCGTAGCCCAATTCGATTACGACGTTTGCGGTCAGCGTCCGCGTCCCGCTCAGTATTTCATGCGGCATACGCAACACGGCTTGGTTACCCGCCACCATACGCACGGCCATCGTTTCGCCCACGGCGCGGCCGATGCCCAGGATAACCGCGGCGAACACCCCCGACTTGGCCGCGGGCAGTACGGTGAAGAACACCGCCCGTTCGTGGCTCGCGCCCAACGCAACCGCGCCTTCGTAGATTTCTTCGGGGACGGCGCGGATGGCGCTCTCGGATATCGTGATAATCGTGGGCAGAATCATCATCCCCAGCAAAATCGACGCGGTAAGGATGCTGTTGCCGTTACCGCCGATATGGCCCCGCACAAACGGTACCAGCACCACCATGCCGAAGTAGCCGTATACCACGCTCGGTATACCCGCCAGTAAATTAACCGCGGGTTTTAATACCTTGTATAAATACGGCGGGCAAAACCGCGCCATAAATACCGCCGCGAAGATACCGACGGGTACGCCGAAGAAAACCGCCCCGACCGTCACGTAAAGCGAACCTAAGATCATCGGCAATATGCCGAATAAGGGCGGCGTCCACGTCGGGCGCCAGTCCGTCCCCGTAAGGAAGCTGACGATCCCGATATCCCACATCGCGGGCAGGCCCTGCACAAGCAGGAACACGCATATCAGCCCCACCGCCAATACGGCGGCCGAGGCCGATACGATAAATATCACCTTCGCGACGAACTCGCGGTTACATACCTTTTTCCACGCGACTAACGTACGCCGTCCCATTCCTTAACTTCCCCCAAGAAGACATCCCGCACGGCGTCAAGCGTCAGGCCCGTGACGCCGTTGTCGGGATGCACGATGACGGCGATCCCGTCGATGGCGATGACCATGGGCGTAAGGAACGTTAGCTCGCTGTCACGCAAATCACGGCTGGACATGGCGATGTCGGCAAGGCCGTCACGCACCGCGTTGATCCCGTGGCCCGTACCCGCGCCGTGGATGTCGATGCGCACGTTCGGGTTCAATTCGCGGTACGCCGCGCTCAAATACCCCATTAAATCGTACACGGAGGACGAACCGTTGACCACGACCGTACCGCTCAAGCCCCCGGCGGTATATTCCGGCGCACCCGTCGGTACAAAGGGTACGTAATTCCTGCCCGCCACGACCGCCTGCCCCTGCGCCGAAAAGATAAAATCCACGAAGTCACGGGCCAATACGGTCAAGCCCGCTTGGCTGCCATATGCGATGATGAACGGCCGCTGTATCGCGTATGTACCGTTCAACATGTTTTCCGCCGTGGGGAAGACGCCGTCGATCGGCAGCACCTTTACCCGACCGTCACCAAGCGCCACGCCCGTTGACGCGTAACCGATACCCAGCGGGTTCTCCGCTACGTTTGTCATCATCACACTCGTGCCCGGCGTTACGACGGCTTCCCGGTAAATATTGTCGTTGCCGTTTTCAACAATACCCACGATCTCCACAAACGCCGACCGCGTGCCGCTTCCGTCTTCACGGGTAAAAACTGTGATAGCGCCGCCGTCCGAACCGCCGCAGCCCGCCAATGCCGCTCCCAATACAACCGCCGCCGCCAATACCGTAAGAATCCTGCGCATGAAAAATCCCTCCAAATGTTTTAACAACAGGAGGGATGATACAGAGTATATGTAAAAAGCAAGGGGGGTACTATGTAAAATTTATGTAAAATCCGGGCATTTTATTTCGTACATTCCAAAATCGCCTTTTCAAATTCGCTGTGTAAAATAAGCTCCGATATATTATCCAACAGATCATTTGTTTCACTTGACCAGGACATCTTCCTTAAACCGGTTATAATTGATTCGACAGCCAAATCATCATAATCCTCACAAGCCGCTTTTATCAGCTTTAACTGTTCACGCAGGAAATCCGAATCCTCGTCGATGCTTCCGCTTTCATCTTTGTGGGATGACAGATCAATCCTTCCGATAATCGAACGCAGCGCTTCAATAAAATCCCCCGTTTCCGATTTGATGATATTTTTATCCTTGTTTTTCCCTGCTCTTTCCAATAAGTCCGCGGTTTTTGACGCTTTCTTTTCACCGATATTGGCGAGCGCGCTTTTCATGGCATGGACATTGATCACATATGTCCGAAAGTCATCGTCCGTAGCGGATTCGACATTTCTGTAAACCGCTTCGATGATCGGAACAATCTTTTTGGCGTCCTTTACGAAAACCTTTAACAGTTCGGCTTCAAGCGCGGTATTACCCGTGTTTTCTTTTTTTGTGTTATTTTGCCGCCTGGCTTCCTCCACCACTTCCGGCAATTGTTTGTCGCGGATATATTTATTGAGTATCGCGTTTAATTGCCGCATATCGATGGGCTTTGAAATAAAATCATCAAAGCCGTTTTCAAAAAAGACCTCCGCTTGGCCCACTACCGCGTTGGCGGTCAGCGCAACAATCGGCTTTGCATAACCCGCGTCCCTCAACCGCTTGGTCGTTTCTATGCCGTCCATCTTCGGCATCATATGGTCCATAAAGATTATGTCGTATATACTGCCGTCGGATACCAAATCAATCGCCGAAAAACCGCTTGTCGCCGTTTCAATTTTCAAATGATACGGCATCATCAGCCCCTTGGCGACATACAGGTTCGTTTCCACATCGTCCACAACCAATACACTGCCGTAGGGCATCGGTTCACGGGTTATCTGTAAATTGTCAAACTGTTGGTTCCCGCGGAATTCGAAGCTGCTGAGTTGCTTTGCCAGCTCCGCCCCGATTGTTTTGCAATCCACAGCCCCTTGCTTGACCATGACCATAAATATACTGCCTTTGCCGTATTCGCTTTCCGCCCAAATCGTACCGTCCATCATTTCCACTAATTTTTTCGTGATGGACAAACCCAAGCCCGTCCCCTCGGTGGAACGGTTCGTTTCGGTGTTAAAGCGCGAATATTCCGAAAAGAAACTGTCACGGTCCTCAAGTTTCATGCCCTGGCCCGTGTCCTCTACGACAAAATTCAGGGATACTTCCCCGCCCTCTTCCGAATGGCTGACCGACAGCTTGACGTATCCGCTTTCCGTATACTTGATGCCGTTGGATAAAAGGTTGTTTAATATTTGCTTTAAACGCAGTTCATCGCCGATCAGGCTTAACGGCAGGGTTTCGTCAATGTCCAGGATAAATTCGATCGGTTTTGACCCGATCCGCACGACATTCAACTGCACCGCGTCGTTGATAAGGCTGGGTACGTCGTATTCCTCCGGGCTTAGTTCCATTTTCCCCGTTTCGATTTTTGACATATCGAGGATGTCATTGATAATCCCCAGCAAATTGCTGCCGGATACATAGATTTTATTGATTTCCGATACGTACTCCCGCGGGAACTCGTCGTTTTGTATCAGGATTTGCGTTATACCCAGGATTGCGTTCATGGGGGTGCGTATTTCGTGGGACATGGTCGCCAAAAAGTTGGACTTAGCTTTGTTGGCGGCGTCCGCGGATTCCAACGCGCTTGTCAATTGGACCAACGAACGTTCCGCTTCATCGCTTGCCTTCGCGACGGAATACGCGCATACCGAATAAATCATTATGTTAACAAAATTATAGGCCATATATTGGATTGCCGTCGCTATAACGCCGAACTGAGGGCCCAATATCGGAATACCCATGACATAAATGACAACCGCCACAACCGCGTTCGAAAAAAGGATGTGCATAAGCATGGCCTTTTTGTTCATAAACGTGAGGCATATCATTGAGCACCCGATCAAAAACCAAAAGAACAGGCTGTCGCCGCCCAAATAGGAAGCCACACCCGTGTTGATGATCATAACGAGGGAGGAAACCGTCCAAGCCGTGAAGGACCGCCTGATTTTACCCGATTTTTTCAATTTGAATACGATGATTATTGAAATGATAAGAAAGGTACCCGAAATCAACCGAACGATCCAATGGTCGGGATCGGGGAAAAAGAAATAATTATACCCGGTAGTTAAAAACACATACAAAAAGGCTGTGACCATCGTTACCTTTTCGGAATAACGTTCAAATTTATCCTGATTTTCAGCGTTTATATAGGAACTCAATAAAGCCTCCCATTATATGAAGCGATATATCAGATGCAGATATTGTTTTTAATCGTTTACAATTGTGAAATTATTTCATAATCCTTTACCACTATGCTCTTGAATTTATCGATAAATGTATTAATTTCATCCATGGATTTTTGTAAAACCTCTTGTGACGGATCCCCCGCGTAAAGCCTTTGTAACCGGGTTATCATCATGGATAACCCCAACTGCGTAAACTTGTGGTTTTCCAAAAGCAATCTTTCCGTTTGCCGGATCGAAACGCTCATTGCGATACACGCCCCTATTCCTAAATGAATTTTACAGCCAGCAACTTAAACACAACATTCATATCATTACCCACACATCATAGTATGTAGTAAACGCTATTCGGTAAAGTCCCCATGGGGAGTAGTTTTTATAAGATATTTGTTCATATTTATTCTTCATTGTGATATAATCGACTAATAATAACCGTTGGGAAGTGCGTTTATGAAAACTCCGGCGTCCAAACCGGCCGTACCGCGTAACGAACTGATGAAACGGATAACGAGTCTGGCCGAAAAGAAAAAAGTATACATACATGCCCCCGCCGGATACGGAAAGAGTTTTTCCGTTTCCATGTGGGCGAAAAATTCGGGGAATCCTTATGTACGGTTCGCGTTGAATACGGAACTGAATGAAAAGCCCGCGTTGTTTTATGAGGGTTTCGCCGGTTCGCTTTTAAAGCTGCAGCAGGATAACAACGATTTGCGCGAGATTACGAAGCACCACGCGTTTTCCTCCGCCCCGGTTGAGTTTACGCTTCGCGCGTTGGAGGCGTTCGCGTCCGATGATAATACGTATATCCTCATCCTCGACGATTTGCATTTGATTACCCATGATGAAATATTGAAACGGTTAAACCTGTTTATCAAGCAAATGCCGGAAAACATCACGCCCCTTTTCTTAAGCCGCACAGCCCCGCCGGACAATTTTGCCGAATTTATCGTAAAGGACAGCCTCGCCATTATAGAAGCCAACGCGCTGTTGTTTGACATTGATGAAATAAAATCCCTCTTTGCCGCTTACGGCCATTCCCTTACGCAAAATAAAGCGAACGAAATCCTATCTTCAACGGGCGGCTGGGCGATCGCGATCAACGCGGTATTGCTTTCCGGCGCGGGCTTATCCGTCAAGAAAATAGCGGAGCGCCATTGGGAAACGTTTATCCAAAATGAAGTATGGGACAGATGGGACGACCGCATAAAAATGTTCATGATCAAATGCTCGATTATGGACAAACTTACCCCGGAACTCTGCGACGCGCTGACGGGTGAAAAAAACAGCGGAAGGCTGCTTGACAGACTGGTAAGCGAAAGCGTTTTCCTAAGCGTTTATGATGAAAACACCTATTATTTCCATCATTTGTTCCAACAATTCTTAAAAAATATGCTGGACAAAGAAAGCGAAAAATTAAGTAAGGATCTGTATAGAAAAGCGGGCGATTATTTCTATAAACAAAAGGATTATTACAAGGCCGTACGGTATTATTTGGGGAGCGGCGATTCGGGCGGCATTTCAAAAGGTTTGAAGAAAATGTACGATTACAATTCCCCCTACGCTTCCATTGAAGATACGCTTGCGATCATTAAGCTGTCCGTGGACGGCTCCATCGTTGACAAATACCCGTTTTTATTGGAAGTCCAGGCATGGGCCGCGTTCGTTGAAGGGCGCCATAAGGATATGGAGGAATACCTCGACCGTTATTTTAAGCTAATCCCCAAGATTCTTTTGCAAAACCCGTCTTCCGTACAAGTCATGTTTTTGCTCCGTTGCATGAATTTCAAAAACAGCCTTATCGATGTTACGAAAAGCGTGGGTTACCTCCCGATTAAATATTTGGCGAAGGGGGGTACGCCTTCGATTACGCAGAATTTGCCTTTCTTCCACCGTTCCGTCCGCGATTTTACAGAATACCTCGTTGATATGGATAAAAACCTAAAGGTATTTGCAAAAACATTCGGCTCATTAATAAGTGATGAATATGAAACGTGTGAGGATAGTATACGCGCCGGTTTGTTTTACGAACAGGGTGACATGGTAAAGGCTCTTTTCCACGCGATAGAGGCAAATGTAAAAATGCGTGATGAATTCGCGGCGGAAATCAAGTTCTGCGCCATGATGATATTGGCGGAGGTTTACAGGGTACTGGGGCAAACGGAGGATATGCAAAAGTCATTGGATAACGTACATTCGATGATAGAACGGGATCGGGCATATTACCTCGGCGCAAACCTCCAAGCCTACATATGCCGTTGCAAGCTGGAAAACGGCGACGAGGACGCGGCAAAAAAATGGCTCCGCGAATATGCCGTCGGCATTTACGACGAATTATCGTTATTCAAGTTGTATCAGCACTTCACCACAACGCGGGCGCACATTACATTGGGGGATTACAGCACCGCCATTATTTTTACAAAAAAGCTCCTTGCCTTGTGCGAAGCATACCAAAGGCCGATCGATATCATTGAATCAAGGGTACTGCTGTCCATCGCTTGTTGGAAAAAGGGGCGCGGCAACCAAAATGAAGCGTTGGACCTTATAACGGAAGCGATTGCCTGCGCCGAGAAATACGCTTATACGCAGGTTTTTTCCAACGAAGGGGCGGAGCTTATCAATATGCTGCAAAGGTTAAGCAAGGTCGCCTCGCAGAAGGACTATAACGGTGAATTGTCCGGCGCTTTCGTCAAGACGCTTTACTTTGCCGTATTGGCCCGTTCGAAATCGGAAAAAGGGCTGACGGGCGGGCGTGTCATAAGGACGCTTAAATTTACCGAAGCGCAATCGACCGTCATGCGGTTGTTGTGCGAAGGACACAGCCGTAATGAAATCGCGGAAAAAATGGGTATAACGCCGTACGGCGTTAAATCCCACTTGGGGTTGGTATACAAGAAATTGGACGTGCCGGGCGGGATCGAAGCCGTGATAAAAATCAAGGAATTGGGTTTGTTGAACAAAAACGTTTGACGGGTAACATTTCGATTTCGAAGGGTGACGCGGGTAGGTTGTAAGCATTGTAAAGCGTGACGGGCGGGCAGTCGGACCATCCGAAGCGGATGCGTTTAATAGTGATTGAGGGGATTCGCGCCGTCAGCGTTTCGCCTTTGATTTCGGCGTAGAAACGGTGTGTGTTTCCGCTTTCATCGATGACGTCAATCAAGGGGCGGCCGTTTTTCGCCCATAGCCCGTTTGCGTGGTTGAAGCGGATGGTCAACTCGCCGTTTCGGTATTCGGCTTTTTTTACAACGGGGCCGTCGGATACGATATCTTCATAATATACCAAGCGTCTTGCGCATAAGGCCAAACGGTTGCCTACGGTTTTTTTATCCAAGGGGTGCAGGTCGTTCCATTCGCCGCAATCGATGGTGACGGCCATAGCCGTATCGGGTAGGGAAAGGCATTGCCGTTGCTGTTCCCTTAAGACAGCCCAATTTTCGCCCGTCATATCGTTCGGGTCGATGTAATTGGCCAGTTGGGTAAAGACGATCGGTAGGTCCGCGTCATAACGCGACCGCACATGCCCGGCAAACGCGGTGAAAAGTTCCTTGTATACACGGGGATTTCCGACGTTGGATTCCCCTTGGTACCAAATCATTCCGTCCACGGTGCAACCCAATACCGGGGCCAGCATGGCGTTATATACGCCGCACGGCCGGTTATAAAACCATGACCCCGGCTCGAGCTTGGGCATGATCTTACCGATACACCGTTTCCACGGGCCGTTCAAATCCACGCTTCCGCCGCTATATTCCAGCGCGTACCGCTTACCCGGCACGAATGACGGCGGCAAGGCGTCCCCGACAACCCGCACGGCGATTAGGTTTTCGCCGGGTTTTAGCAATCCCTCCGGTATCGCACAGGTACAGGGCGGATACATATAATCCACCGTATGCACCCATTCGCCGTTGACGTATACCCGTACGCTGTTGATGGCGCGCCCCAAACAGAGGGTAGCCGAGCCGATATTTTCCGGAAGGGTAACGCGCTTGCGGAACCATACCGAGCCGTGCCCCGTCATTTCGGCGGAATCCGTCAAAAATCCTTCATCCCACGCGGCGTCATTATAATCCGGGCGATGCCAACCTTCCGACAAGCCCGGGTCCCCGCCTTCCAACTCCCCGTGCCATTTTTGGATACGGACGGCGTCTTTTTCCGTGACTTCTTTTATATAACCCGATTGCTTACATTGGCGAAGTGATTCATCCAACGCGGGGTAACCGCGGATGATTTCCTCCGGCAGCCAGCCCTCGATGGGTGTACCCCCCGCAGGCACGCAAATAAGCCCGATGGGTGAAGGATCGCTCTCCAACAACGCGCGGGCGAAAAAATAGGGGACGGCATACATCGATTCCAACGCCTCGCCTTGCGCATACCGCCATTCCCCTTTGATATCCCGCGAAGGGCCGTCGAAGCGCAGGCCCTTTTCCCCTTGAAAGACCCGTATACGTCCGTCATCCGCGATATATTTTCCGAGCAAAGACCGTACGCGGCCCAGCGGCGTTTCCATGTTGGATTGGCCGCCGCACAGCCACACACGGCCTACATAAACGTCCTTGATTTCACGTTCGGCGATACGCATCGTATACGGGCCGCCGTATCCGTTTGCTTTTACGGTCACTTCAAACCGTCCGTCGCAATCCGCTTCGGCTTCGTACCGTTCGCCCAAGAACTCGACCACTACCCGCCGCCCGGGTTCCGCCCATCCCCAAATACGGGCGTTAAGGCCGATGACCATGCCGTCGTTAAAAAATGCCGGTAATTCTATCATTTTAAACCACCCGTTACGTTAAATCTTATTTTTGCCAACGATATAGTTTGCTATTGTGTTTGTCAATTGGGGGCGTTGTTGGTTGGCTTTTCATATCACACATTTTACCGTAAAATAAAACGGTAAAAATAATCACGTTATTATTTTAAGGAGGCCGTTTATATGAAATGGGACTTGACCTTACCTTCATTACATAAGGCGTATGAAGGGTATTTTTTACTCGGAAATATCTATTCGCCCGACGATTTGGGACAATCGGATACGATGGGTATGTTCCTTCACCATTACAACGCCGTAACCGCCGAAAATATCATGAAGCCCGTACATGTCACAAGCGCGCCCGGCGTATACGACTTTACCCGGGTGGATAAATTGGTTGATTACGCAACCGAAAACGGTTTAAAGGTGATCGGCCATACCCTCGTATGGCACGGGCAGTCCGCCCTTTGGCTTAACAGGCATCCCGACGGGACGCCCCTTTCACGGGATGAAGCGAAGAAAAACCTGGAGGATTTTATCAAGACATACGCGGGCCGTTACAGCGGCAGGGTCCATTCTTGGGACGTGATCAACGAAGTGTTCCGCGACGACAACATCCCCTTCACAGGTAACTGGCGCGACCACCTGCGCGGCCGATCGGACAATGTCAATGCCGTGGGGCATTGGTATTTGGCTTACGGCAACAGCGGGGATTATATCTTCGACGCGTTTTATTTCACGCGCAAGTATGACCCCCACGCGAAGCTGTTTTGCAACGATTATAACGAGGAATACCCGACGAAACGCGAAGCCATCGCGCATATGGTGGAGGACATCAACGCGCAATGGCGCGGTCATCCCGAATATGACGGACGATTGCTGATAGAAGGAATCGGGATGCAAGCCCATTGCAACCAAAATACGAACCTTTTATGGGTACGGGAAAGCATCGAACGGTTTATTAAAACCGGAGCGGCGCTGGCGGTGACGGAATTGGATATCACCTTCGGCTCCCGCGAGAACCCCGCCGTACCCCTCACGCGGGAACAAGCGGTGCGGCAAATGGAAATGTATGAAACGCTGTTTACTATGTACATCGAGTTTTCCGCTTATATCGACCGCATCACCTTTTGGGGGAAAGACGACGGGAAAAGCTGGCGCAGTTGGGGTTCGCCCGTGCTTTTTAACGCGGACGGCTCCGCGAAGGAAGTGTTTCACCGGGTAATTAACGTAAGCTCCACCGTACCGTCAACGGCGTCCGCAAGCGAAACAACGATCGTTTCATCGTAAACGCGCTCGCCGTTTAACAACCAATGGTAAAATTCGGCGGATTCCGCCAATATCGGCGTTACGGGGACTTCCAGGTGTAAAAAGTATTGGGCGGAGGTCCCCCGTTGCGTCCCGATGACCGCCTCGCCCCCCAACACATATACCCTGTACATATCTTCCCCGAACCCAAAAAACCGGACCATGCTTTCAAAGATAACCTCGTGCCGCTGCCTCGCGAAGGCAAGCATATTGTCGTGGTTATTTTGTACCGAATGGATGCCGACCCAATGCGCGTACCTCCCCGCCGCGAGCGCGTAAGTGATTTCCCTTTCCGCCGCGCCGTACAAGTCTTCAAGCACGTTTTGCACCAGGCGTTCGTTCACCACATTCGCCGCGATGTCGCACATGATCATGGTAAAGCGGTTCGCCATGTCCTGCCGCGTCAATATGTTTTTTAACAGCGGGCTCCTCGGGCTGTTGCCTTCCAGCACCCGTTGGAACGTGGGTTTGGTAAAATCATCGCCGTAAAGCCCGAGCGTCCAATCCAAATCGAAGAATATATACCGCCATCGCCCGTCAAGCTCGGGCGAAAGGCTCGGCACTTGCTCCCCCGTGTACCGCCACCGCCGCAGGTTGTTATGCGGCCAATCCTCGTTGCCCATGAATATTTGGAAGGCGTAATAAAACAGCAGGTTATCGATATCAACGATCGCCTCAAGCTCGGAAAAGACCGCATCATCCAAGAGGTTCTCGTTTGCGAAATCGTTCATAAAATTGATATCCGCGCGTGCTTGCGGGTCGTCGGCTTGCACCCACCGTTCGCCCATCCCCACGTTATCGAATTCACGCGCGGGCGCACCGAAAAGGTCCCGCAAATAATGGTCGTTCATCCGTACCTGGAGCCACGCGAAGCCGTAATATTCGCCGTTGAGGAACACCGCAACGGGGCGCACGGGCGAAACGGCGGCAAACCCCGCGTTCCGCACCAAAACGGAGGCGACCTCGTGACGCAGCATACCGAAATTCCTGTCATTGCCCCCGTTACGCAGGATCAACGTTTGGTATCGCGCAAGCGGCGTATCGGAACCGTCCCGAACGACATCTTCGGGGAAAAAATCGAAATAAAACCGATTCGTGTCGGGCGAATAGTCCCTTCGCGCGATCAGCCGTATGGATTTTTGCTCCTCGGCGCGCGACCATCCGCCGTGTACGCGAATCCCCGCTTCTTGGAAGATGACCCGCTCGCCCTGCGGCGTGAATACCTCCAAGGACGCCGCGCGTTCCGCTTCCATGCCGCGCTGGTTAAAATTGGCGGGGCTGGGCGGGTTAATGCGAGCACGCGGGTTGGCGAGTATATATTCCTCTCTAATAATCCCCGGCACAAAAATCCCCAAATGATGGTCAAAAAGCCCGACGGGGTCCGACGACAACGAAAAAACCAGCGTATCGAAGCGGTTAAGCACATCACGCCCGACAAAATATGTATGTGTAAGCAAATCGGAAACCGCATCCCCGTAAACGGCAACCGCCCTTAACGAATGGGCGCGCATACTCCTGCCCGCCCTAAATTGCAACGGCGCTGAATACACGGGCGACTCCGCCGAGGGAACGGACCCGTCGAACGTATAAAAAATCCGCGCGTCCGGATGCGATGCCGTTATCTCTACGGAAAAATCCTGTGTATGGAAATGCCCCGTTTCCGACAGCGTTATTGTTAAGGGTGAATCGAGTGGTTCGGTATACAACGTTTCCGCTTGCGGGGCCGCTTCCGCTTGCCCGGTTCCTTCCGGTATTCTTTCACCCTCTATGGTTATGTACGGCGCATTCGGCCAAAAGATAAATAAAAATACGATTCCGATGATGAGCGCAATCAATACGGCGATTCTTTTTTTCATATCGACCCCCCAATACAATATAAATTAAACCAATCACGGATATTTTTCAAGGAAGGTAATTTATTTCATCTCATATATTTTTTGCAACGCCTTAACCGCTTCTATCCGGTCCTCCTCTTCGTCTTCCTCCGCGAATATATAATTCTGCACCTGCCTATACCCGAACTTTAACAGGATCATTTCCTTGATAAAATTCCTTTCCCCGCCGGAAGCGATGGCGGAAACGTCCATGTATTCCCCTACCCCTTTATAATACGCGGGGATGAAGCGTTCGCAGAATTCCTCGAACCTATCGAAGTCGTAATCATCGGCGATCAGGCTTGCGAGGTCCTCGCCCAGGTAACCCCAACCGGACGTGTCCCAATCGATGAAGCGGATTTTCCCTTCATTATATATGATGTTCTCCAACCAATAATCCCGGTGGCACAGCACGACGGGCAAGCGGGCGATGCCTTCGAACAACGCGTCCAAGTTATCGTCGATGTCATAGATCATTTGCTTCAAGTGCTGCGGGATATGGCAATAATCGGTGCGCAGGTAAGTATACTCAAAAGATTCGCCTTCGCGTAACCGCACCTTTCCGTCGCGAAGCTGCTGTTTTTGCTCATTCGTAAGCTCGCTGTATTCGGAAAGGTGCGCTTCAAGGTTATGGCTCAACGTATGCCATTGCTCGTAATCCCTGCGCAGATACCCCGTGTCACCGAAGTTGGCGAGTTTCCCCACCGCGTCGGGGTTCGCGTATATCCTGCCTTGTAAACGTCCGATTTCATACGCGGCGCGTTCCAACATATCAATGGTTAATGCCTTGCCGGAAGCGCCTTCGGCGTATTCCATCCAGATTTGGATTTCGTCTTCGGCCTCGTTCATTTCGGTATGATAGCAAATCGGCCACCGAAGAACTTCGGAACAAATTGTGCCGAAGTCGGACCGGTACAAGTCATACTCCCGCCGCCATGAAAGCGGGTCACCGGGGCGTTCCCATTTCCTTTGCTTCTTCCACACGACCTTATACGGTAATGAATCGCCGTTAACGGTTTCCGCAACCCCTTCCACCAGGCGCACATCGCCCAGCGTACCGCCTTGCAGCTCGCTTTCATTAAAAGAAGCGCGGATAACCTCCGCGCCTAACATTTTATTTAAAACCTCATACAACGTTCCTTCTTTAATAATAGCTTCTGCCATGGATTTACATCGGTCCCTTCATCATATTGATAAATTTCGTGTACGCCCCCAGGAAGGTCAATTCGACCGTACCCGTGGGGCCGTTGCGTTGCTTGGCGATGATTACTTCGGCGTGGTTCCTTTTAAGGGTTTCGGGGTTGTAATATTCGTCGCGGTACAGGAAGGCGACCACATCCGCGTCCTGTTCGATCGCGCCCGATTCGCGCAGGTCGGAAAGCATGGGACGGCGGTCCTTGCGGGCTTCGACGGCGCGGGAGAGCTGCGCCGCCACTACCACGGGCACGCTCAACTCCTTCGCCATCGCTTTTAATGAACGTGAAATTTCCGAAATCTCCAATTGGCGCGATTCGGGGCGCGACCCCGCCGCCGAAGACATGAGTTGCAAGTAATCGACGATGACCAAGCCGAGTTGCTTTTCGGTTTTCATACGGCGGCACTTGGCGCGCATTTCGGTGACCGAAATACCCGCGGTGTCGTCTATGTACAGCGGCGCGGCGGATAGGCTTGGGATTGCTTCCGATACCTTGTCCCAATCATCGCCTTCGAGCCGTCCCGTGCGTAAACGCTGCGAATCCACCATAGCCTCCGCGCTTAATAAACGGTTACCCAATTGCGATGAGGACATTTCCAATGAAAAGATCGCCGTGGGTACGCCGCCGCGTACCGAAGCGTTTTGCGCGATACTTAACAAAAAGGCCGTCTTACCCATCGAAGGGCGCGACCCGACGAGGATCAAATCCGCGGGTTGCAATCCGGCCAACTTTCGGTCGATGTCCACGAACCCCGTAGGCACGCCCGTTACCGCGCCTTGGGTTTGGTAGAGTTGTTGCAATTTATCGAGCGTTTCCGTTATGACGAACCCCATGGAAGTAAAGTCGCGGTTGGTATTGCGCTGGGATATATCAAAGATGCTTTTTTCCGCGTGTTCCAAGAGCGCGTCCAGGCTTTCGCGCGCGTCGTAGCCCGACGCGAGTATCTGCCCCGATGCCTTGATCAATTGCCGCAGGATCGACTTTTCCGCCACGATTTGCGCGTGCTGCTTGATATTGGCGGACGTGTAATACGCGCCTGCCAAGCGCACGACGGTATCGCGTCCGCCGATTTGCTCCAGCAAGCCCTTTTCGGAGAGCTTGTCGCTTAGGGTCAGCACATCGACGGCGACGCCCTTCGAAAAAAGCTCCACCATCGTTTCAAACAACGATTGATTGGCGGGGGAATAGAAATCCGCCCCGCTTACCACTTCGCAGGATGCGGCGATGGCCTCACGGTCGAAGAGCATACTCGCCAGTACGGCTTGCTCGGCGTCCAAATCGTGCGGCGGGATGCGCGGTATGTTGGTTTCGGGCATTTTATTCTCCGATTATTTCGAAATGCAAAGGGACGGTCACTTCCGCGTGCAGCTTTACCGTAGCGGAATATTCGCCGACGGCCTTGACCGGCTGCGAAAGGACGATTTTCTTCTTGTCCACTTCAATGCTCCGCTGGGACAGCAGGGCTTCACCCAGCTCCTTGTTGGTGACGGAACCGAACATCTTGCCTTTGTCGCCGACCTTTACCTTCAACGTCAATTTAACGTCCTTGATTTTATCCGCTATGGCTTGCGCGGCGGCGACTTCCGTTTGGTGCTTGTTGGCGATGCGCTCCTGTTGTTTTTCCAGATTATTGAGATTGCCCTTGGTGGCCTCGACCGCGAGCTTGCGCGGTAACAGGAAGTTGACGGCGTGGCCGTCGGCGGCGTTGATGATTTGGCCTTTTTTACCCACGCCCTTGACGTCTTCCAATAAGATAACCTTCATGGGATTCGCTCCTTTCGGATTCGATTCGGATTATAACATATCTCGCCTTTCGCATATACCATCCCTACCCGTCATCCCGCAAGCCGTTGTCGTAATTTGTCCGAAGGTTTGTATTGCCCAATATTTTCCAGTATGCTATATTTCCATAAAATAACAAATCAACGGAAAGTGAGGGAACTTACCATGACAAGCAACGAAATTCTGCATCTTTCGCTGGACGAAGTCAGGCCCAACCCCTACCAGCCCCGCCGTTTCTTCGACCCCGCGCGGCTGGAGGAATTGGCCGCGTCCATCCGCGCATACGGCGTATTGCAACCCATCAGCGTCAGGCTCGTAAGCGACGGCAATTATGAGCTGGTCGCGGGCGAACGGCGTTTGCGTGCTTGCCGCCTTGCGGGGCACGCCATCATCCCCGCCATCGTGGTGGACATGGGCGAAATGGATTCGGCCGTTTTGGCGATGATCGAAAACTTGCAACGGCAGGACCTTCACTTCTTCGAGGAAGCGGAGGGCTTCGCCAACCTGATGGCGGATTACGGTTTCACGCAGGAAGCGTTGGCCGTGCGTGTGGGCAAGACCCAATCCACCGTCGCCAACAAGGTACGCATACTTAAACTCCCCGACGCGATTCGGGAAAGGATCGTGGAAAGCGGGTTAACCGAACGCCACGCCAGGGCCTTACTTAAATTAAAAAACGAAGCCGACCAAGCGGAAGTGCTCCAAAAAATCATCAACCGGGAAATGAACGTCCGCAAAACCGAGGATTTAATCGAAGAAATGCTGGACGACAACGTAAAAACCGGACGCAATACCGTATTCGTCCCCTTCATACGCGACATCCGCATCCTCACGAATTCAATAAAAGAAAGCCTCGAAACGGTGCGCCACTCGGGTATCGATTCGAAGTTCGACATGGAGCAAACCGAAACGGGCTGTGAAATACGTATTACATTGGACTATGAAAAAAAGAATCTAAAACGGGCGATAGGGCAGTAATCAACCGATTGGTCATTCGTCCGCCGGTTACGCAGCGTCTTATAAGCGTTTATGCGATCCCCAACGCCGCTAATCGCTCCCGCAGGAATTCCGCCGCCAATTTGATATCCGCTTCGGGGGTATCGCCGCATTCCCGTTCGATCGTGAGGAAGCCGCCGAAGCCGATTTTATTTAACGCTTTTAGGTAGCCGTCCCAATTAACCCCGCCTTTTCCGAGGGGAAGTTCTTCCCATTTAAGCGGATCGGCGGATACCTGTATCCCATCCTTCGCGTGGGTATGCACGATGTAATCGCGCAGGGTGTAAACACCCGCCACGGGGTCGTCGTTCTTCACCATAACCAGGTTGGCGGGGTCGTAGTTAACGCGTACGCCCTTCGCGCCCAAGCTGTCCAGGAAATCGCGCAAAACGACGGCGGTTTCAGGTCCCGTTTCCACGGCGAAGTACGAACCGATGGAATCGGCGTACAACGCAAGCTCACGGCAGGCTTCCCGCATGATTTTCTTCGTTTCGTTTTCTTCGTCGGGGACGGTGCCGATGTGCGTGGTCACGACATTACATTCCAAACGCTTCGCGAGGTCGAGGATGCGTTTTGATTTTTCGATAAGGATGGGGTTGGCTTGACGGCTTTCGAAGCCGTGGCTGATCGCGTCGGGCGTGGAGATAAGATCACCGCAAATAGCCGAAAACACCATACCGTGCGACTTTACCCTGTCGAGCCATTCCTTGACCGCCGCGTCGGTTATATTCCACGGGGCAAGCTCACCCGAAACCGCGTAGGCTTGTATACCCTCACAGCCAAGCGCCGCCGCGCGCTTTACCGCTTCCTTTAAATCAATCGCGAAACTTTCCAGCATACACCCGATTTTCATAAAATACCTCCCGCGTTTTTTCGCATACTATCACGCCGATTCCCGATAAACAATAGATTCGTATGGTATACTCGTATATATGGTTAAAAATACAACGCGAGGAGAATCACATATGCAGAACGAAAAATTAATGATCCTAAAAATGTTGGAAGACGGCAAAATCACATCGGCGGAAGCCGCAAGGTTATTACAAGCCGCCGACTCGGGCGCACCCGTGCCCGTCGGATACAACGCGCCTCCCCCGCCGTCCGCCCTGCCCCCTCCCCCGCCGCGTCCGGCACCCGCGCCTTACGAATCCCCCCGCGATCCGCGCCAAAACAACCCTTCCGGCCGTCCCGCCCCCCGTACGAGCACACTTGACGATTTGGGCAAACGCTTCGAAGGCTTCGCCAAGGATTTGGAGCCCAAGCTCCAAAAATTCACCGAAGTCGTGGCGGAAAAAATCACCGCTGGAGCGGACATGCTTTCCAAAGCATTTTCGGGCGATCCGCACCCGCCGTCACACGGCCACCACGGCACAGGCGCGGCCGGCGGTTATCACGCGCCATCTTCCCAACAATCCCATACCTCCAAACCCGCGCCGCGGCCCGCAACCATACCGGGCGGCATGACGGAAAAGAACATCGAAATGGGCGTCGCGCCCGGCTTTAACGAGCTGGCCCTGTCGGGTATCAACGGTGATTTACGCATTAAAGGCTATAACGGCGACAAAATAACGGCCCGCATCACCTACAAGGCAAAACGGGCCGGAGCGGAAATCGATTTGATTAAGCTGGGCAATAAATACCAGTTGAATTACGATTCCGAAGACTTCGAGCGCGTGCTTATCGACGCTTACGTGCCGGAGCGTGCCTTTAACGTGATTAAAGTGGACGGGACAAACACGCACATGGATATTTCGTCCCTTTCCGCAAGCGATCTGCGTGTATCCAACGCAAACGGCAACCTGCGTCTGACCAATATTTCCGCAACGAACATTACCGCGGAAAGCAGCGCGGGGCGGTTTATCGTATCGAACATCACAGCCGATTCCGCCGCGTTCGAAAACGTAACGGGTACCGTTGAAGCGGACGAGCTCGACATCGCCAAGCTCGCCCTCACCAACTACAACGGACCGCTATCGTTGCTCATGTCCACCTTCGCGCGTCATTCCGATTACCTGTGGAGCATCGAAACCGGTAACGCAAAACTCAACATGAACCTCCCCACCCTGCCCGACCTGGGCTACCATATCAAAGCGCACGCCGCTATGGGTGAAATACGCCTCGGCTTGACGGGCTTGCAATTCCTGATCAACGACCCAACACTTGCGGAAGCGCGTTCAACCCATTTTGACCACGCGGCCAAAAAGGTGAAGATGACCGTCGAAACCTCAAACGCGCCGTTGGTGATCAATTAACCCTGCCGTTACAGCATGATGCAGATCAACCCGCCCGTGCCTTCGTTGATGATCTTTTGCAACGTTTCTTGGAACTTGACCTGCGCCGTTTCGGGCATCCTAAATAGTTTGTTTTGCAAGCCATCCCGAACCATGTCGTGCATAGACTTGCCAAACATATTTAATTCCCAAATACGCGCAGGGTCCTCGCCCATTTCCTCGTTGATATAGGCGATCAAATCGTTGGATTGCGTTTCCGAGCCGACGAGGGGGCTAATTTCGGTTTCGATATCCGCTTTAATAAGGTGAATGCTCGGCGCGCTCGCTTTTATTTTTACCCCGTATTTCGCGCCGTGTTTGACGAGGACGGGGGGTTCCAGCTTCATTTCGTCGGTGGCGGGGGTCACGATGCCGTAGCCGCGGGTACGTACTTCTTCGAGGGCGTGCTTGATTTTATCGTATTCGCGCTTGGCTTCGGCCAGGACCTTGATCGTGGAAATTAATTGGTATTCGCTGGCGATGTCCATGCCGGTCGTTTCAGACAGGATTCGGTAGAAGAGGCCGTCGTCCACGGAAAGTTCGATATAAGCCGTTCCTTCGCCCAGCGCAATGCGGTCGAGGAAGGCTTTTTTTACATATTCGTTGCCGTCCAGGATGCCGACATGGTCCTTAATTTCGCGCAGTTTGCCGATACCGCCGACCATTTCCTTCACGGTCTTGACGAAGCTCTGCTTGAGCCAATGCTCCAGCGGCAGCGGTTCAATCCATTTGGGGAAATTGATACGGATTTCCTTCATGGGGAATTCGAACAGCACTTTTTCGATGATCCCGTGGATGTCTTCCATTTTTAGTTGCGCGGCGTTGACGGCGACCACGGGCGCGGAATGACGTTCCGCCAGCGTATCGCGCAAGGTTTCCGTTTCGGGCGCGAAGGGTGTCTTCGTGTTGAGCAGGATCACGAACGGCTTGTTGATGTGCCGTAATTCGCGGATGACGCGTTCCTCCGCGTCCACGTAATCCTCGCGCGCGATTTCGGCGATGCTGCCGTCGGTCGTCACCACCACGCCGATGGTTGAATGGTCGTTGATGACCTTTTTCGTACCCATTTCCGCCGCTTCGGCGAAGGGGATTTTATCCTCGGCCCACGGCGTCGAAACCATGCGCGGTAGCTCGCTTTCCGCGTCCATGTGGCCCATCGCGCCCGGCACGAGGTAGCCCACGCAATCGATCATTCGCACCTTAAACGACGATACGTCGTCTAATTTTACCTCCACGGCTTCGTTGGGTACGAACTTGGGCTCGGTGGTCATGATCGTACGGCCTGCCGCGCTTTGGGGCAGTTCGTCCTTCGCGCGTTCCTTACCGTATTCGTTTTCGATGTTGGGGATTACCAGCAAATCCATGAAACGCTTGATAAACGTCGATTTGCCCGTACGCACGGGGCCTACGACCCCTATGTAAATGTCCCCTTGCGTACGCTCCGCGATATCGCGGTACAGGTTTTGGTAGTCCATAAAAAGCTCCCTTCATAATAAAAAATGTACCGGCCTACGTTCTCGGGTTGAGAAATGTATCGGTACATTATTTTATGTGAAAGGGTAAAATATATTCCTATTTACATAGATAAATCCATCTACAGCAGCGGCACCCCGGCCTTTCTGCACCCTTCCTTCGTTTCTTCGTCCCACACGCTTACCTGCACTTCGCCTACGTGCGCTTTTTGCAAGATCATCATGGAGAGCCGCGTCTGCCCGATACCGCCGCCCATCGTAAGCGGCAGCAGCCCTTCCAACAGCATTTTGTGGAACGGGAGTACCCGGCGGTTTTCGCAATTCGCCAGCCGTAATTGATCATCCAACGACTGCGGCGTCACGCGGATACCCATGGAAGAAAGTTCCACGGCGCATTGCAAGATATCGCTCCACACGAGGATGTCGCAATTCAACAGCCAATCGTCGTAGTCGGGTGCGCGGTTACCCAGGCCGATTTGCATGACGCAAGCGGTTTTCGATGCTTGGGTGAAGGCATTTTCACGCTCCTGCGGCGTTATGTTCGGGTATAAATCATTCAATTCGTGCGTCGTGATAAACTGTACGTCCCGCGACATCGGCATCCCGGTTCGCAAAGCGGGGTACAATCCGCGCAGGGTTTCTTCCGTATCGCAAATGGCGCCAACGATTTGGGTCACCGTTTCCCGTAGGTATATGAGGTTGCGCATTTCCGTATCGATTACCTTTTCCCAGTCCCATTGGTCCACATAGATGGAATGAAGGTTGTCGAATTCCTCGTCGCGGCGGATGGCGTTCATGTCGGTGTACAAGCCTTCACCGACGGGGAAGCCGTATCGGTGCAGCGCGAGCCGTTTCCACTTCGCCAGGGAATGTACGATTTGCACGCGTTTGTCGGTTTCACGCACGTCGAATTCCACGGGCCGTTCCGCGCCGCTGAGGTCGTCGTTAAGCCCGCTCCCCGCTTCCACGAACAAAGGCGCCGAAACGCGCTTGACATTCAAAGCGGCGGAAAGCCGTTGTTCAAATTCCCGCTTTAACCGCCCGATGGCAACCTGCGTGTCGTATACGGACAAGATCGGTTTGTACCCCGCGGGTATCGTCAACCGTGACATATTACCTCCATTGGCAATCCCTTAATCCGGTAAGTTGAACGCTTTATTGATCGCCGTGATTTCGTCTTCCGTGATATGCACAAGCGTACCGATATCCTTGGCCGCGATGATCGAATGTGCGGTAGCTTCGCATACCTCCAAACGGTCGAAGGCGTGGAGCAGCGTACTTCCCGTAGCCAGGATTTGGTTATTTTCACAAATAATGACGGGTGTCTGCTCCGAAAACGCGTCCGCTACGTTATCCGCGTTATCAAAGATATCCGCGAACCCCACCTTGCGTACGTTGCGCAGTTGGATATAACTCTCGGGTATCGTCCGCGTATCGAATACGGCGTCCGTTACGGCGAAGGCCATCGCGTTGGGGGGTTGGGCGCCGAGCACGGCGTTGATCGCGGGGTGCTTGTCGTATATCAATTTGTGCATCCGTACCGAACGCGACGGTATTTTACCGTATTCCTTGCGGTTCCCCTGGATGAGGACGAGGTCATCCTCCGACAAATAGGCGCGGTCCGAACCGTAGGGCGTGATCAAAAACATGCCGTTGGAAAGACGCGCGGAAAATGTGCCGCTGGTACTGCCCAACAGCCCTTGCTTGTAGGCGCGCTTCATAAAGGTCACCATGTCGCGGCGGGCGGCACATTCCTCCGCGGAATGGTTGCTCACCACAAAATCGATCATATCCATATGGTCGCGCATGGAGGCAAGCGCGAAATCCGCGTCGTCAAACGTTTTTAACGGACCCAGCTTATTGGCGTTGGATTGCGTCTTGGCCGCGGCTTCCAGCGTTTCGAATTTCATAAAACAATCAAACAGGTTGCCCCCGCCCACGACAATACCGTGGTTTTCCAGCATCACGAGGTTAAAGCCCTTTACGAATTGGGCCGCGATGGTTTCGCCCAACTCCTGCGAACCGGGGATGGCGTAGGGTGCCATGGTAATCTTACCGCACGCGTGCCGCACGTTGGAAAGCATATTCAACTCCGGCAGTTTGCGTGCCACGGAGAACGCCACCAGCTTCGGCGGGTGCGCGTGCAGTACCGCCCGTATGTCGGGGCGTTTCTTATATACCGTGGCGTGGAACGGCAGCTCCACCGACGGCTTGTGCGGTCCGATGACCGTCCCGTCGGGCTTGACGAGGGAAATATCCGAACGCGTGAGCGCGCCCTTATCGATGCCTGACGGCGTTATCCAAATGTCGCCGTTGTCCTCCATAACCGAAAGGTTGCCGCCCGAGGTCGTTGTCAGGCCGTTTTCGTAGATGCGGTTCATGATGGCGACGAGTTGGTCGGCCGGGTGAAGATAATCCAGTTTCATGGATTCGCGCTCCTATCCTGTGCGGTTAGATTCCCGTATGATGTGGCCTCGATCGGGCCCGTGATGATTTTCTTGCCTGTGTGTAACGCGGTCAAGCGGTTCAAATATTCCGCCTTCGCGCCGCCGCCGATGATGTTGATCGTATCGTATGTTTTTCCCGTCAGTTCCTCCAATTGCGCCGCCGTCTTCGCGTAGCAATGGGCGAGGCTTTGGTAGACGGTCTTGGCCAATTGGCCCGGGGTATTCGGCACCCGCAGATTATTTTCCGCGCACGCCTTTTTTATTTCGTCTGTCATGCTTGCGGGAGAAAAGAAACGTTCGTCGCCGCAGTCCACGACGGATTCGATTTCCGCTTGTTCCGCGGCTTCGCATAATTCGTCGTAGTTATAGGCCCCGTCCAATTCTTTTTTCACGGATTGGATCATCCATAAGCCCATGATGTTCTTTAAATACCGGATTTGGCCGCCGTATCCGCCTTCGTTGGTAAAGCCTGCCGCGCGGCTCGCGGTTGAGGTATCAGCCTCATCCCTTTTGATCCCCATTAACGACCACGTACCCGAGCTGATGTAGATCGCGTCGTCCTTCGCCGCCATCACCGCGCTTGCCGTATCGTGCGTGGCGGGGGCGATAACGGCGATATGTTCGCGTCCCCTAAGCCTTCCGATTTCCGTCCCCGGCTGCGTTAATTCCTTGAACAAACGCGCGGGTAACCCCAACCGTCCGATGATCCCTAAGTCCCATCCGCGCGTTTTAGCGTTAACCAAGCCCGTCGTCGTGGCGTTGGTATATTCGTTGGATACGGCACCGCATAAACGGTAGTGCAGATAATCGGGGACTAATAAAAAATGCGCGGCTTTTTCCAACAGCTCGGGTTGGGTGCGCTTCACCGCCATAAGCTGGTAAACCGTATTAAAGGGCTGGCTTTGGATCCCCGTACGTTCGTACAATTCCTCTTCGGGGATGACCGCGTGTACGGCTTCGCGCATCCCCGCCGTGCGCTTGTCGCGGTAGGCCACGGGGTTGCCAAGCATATTACCCGCCGCGTCCAGCAATACGAAGTCCACCCCCCAGGTGTCAATGCCGACGCTTAAGGGGGATTTGCCGTTTTCGGCGCATTTATCAATGCCCGCTGTTATTTCGCTTAGGATGCGCTCAAAATCCCAGCACAATTGCCCGTAACGCCAAACCATGCCGTTATCGAAACGGTGGATTTCCTCGGTTTTAACTTGTCCCCTATTAGGGGACAAGTTCCCCAGGATCATCCGTCCCGAAGACGCGCCGACGTCTACCGCCAAACGGTTGTTCATATCAACAGCCTCATGCGCAGCCAACCGTCCTTATATTCGTAGGTCATTTGCGCGTTATTCTTTTTAATGAAGTACTGGATGCTTTGCGTACCGAAACCGACGCCCGTATTCGGATGGCGGTGCGGCAAGCCCGTTTCCGCGTCGATCACAACCTCGTGGTACGTCGTATTAGCCACTTCGATAAAATATTGGTTGCCGTGGTACATACCGAAGACCTTGATCACACGCGGATGCCCTTCCTGGATTTTTTTGCACGCGTTGACCGCGTTTTCCAACGCGTTTGAAAGGGCGACCGCCAATTCGGTTATCTCCGCCGCCACATGGTCGATCCGCTTCATTTGGATCTCCACTTCGATATGGTTAATGCGCCCCCATTCCATGTAATGGCACAGCACCGCGTCCAAAATGCGCTGTCCGGTCATTTCCCGCTGTATTTGCCGTTGCTCGAGGGCGCGCATTTGCGTGTCCGCGTTTTTTACCAATTCCTTTGCGGTCGCCACGTCGTTATCTTTTAATGCCGAATACACCATTTGCCCGATGTGGCGCATATCGTGGAAGAACATACTCGCTTCCTTACGCTGCCGATGGGTGGTGTCGTCTTGTTGCTCCAGCGACGCGACCAATACGTTCATGGCCGCCATGTGGTTCTTCATTGTGGAATGGTCGTGCAGATGACGCAAACGCTTCAAGTCCTGGTAATTTTGGATCACCGCCGCCACCAGCAGGCTTAGGCACAGGCTGATGGCCACCGCCGCCCACGTTTCGGGGAAGGTGTACCACGAACGGACCGTTAAAATACGGAAATACCATTCGGCGTTAACGATCTGTATGGGTTTTTCAACAAAGTGCCTGCCGGTTTTCGTGTTCACGCCCCCGGCGATAAGCTGGCGTTCGTTTGTATCGGGGTTAGTCCGCCACACTTCATAATCGAAGCCCATCATATGTAATTCGTTGAGGTTCGCGCCGTCCAGGGCTTGCGGATAATTAAGCGTGACGGAAACGATACCCCAGAATTCCTCCCCGATAAAAACGGGCAGCCTGCCCACGATGAGCATACCGCCCTGCACCCCTTCAAAGGGGCCGCCCAATACGAGCCGGCGCGTTTCCTTGGCGGCGATGGCTTCACGGTTCCCCGCCCCCGGCAGAAAAAAATCCAAGTCGATTACCGCTTCGTTCCCTTCGCGCGGATAAACGTCGGATACGATCCCCCCCGGCGCGATCAGCATATTCCTGATGGCAGGGTCATCCGTCAGCATGGAAGCCAGCCACGATATTTCCTCCACATCGCCGCCCCTGTATTGGATATAGGCGGCCAGGGTTTCGGTCCGTAACAGCAACCGCAGCATCGTGTATTGGATGGACGCGCTTTTTTCGGCGATCAATTGTTCCATGTTAAGGTGTTCCACGCGGTTGCGGTTAAACACCATGACCGCCACCAGCGACAAACAAAGCGCGAACGTAAATAAAAACATTCCCACGCTGCGGGAATGTATTTTGCCTAAAAGGACTCCGTGCATATTACGCGCCTTCGCACAGCTTGGCGCTGATTTCCGCCAGGTAGCGCAGGTAAGCGTTTTTAACCGTTACAAATTTGGGCCGCGGGATCGGTACTTCCAGGTTATTGTTCATATAAATGAAGCGGTTATGCAGTTCGCGTACGTGCGTCATATTGATGACGAACGATTGATGGACGCTTAAGAAACGCTTGTCCTTAACGATTTCCGCGACGGCTTGGCTGAACGCCGAGCGGATCGTTTTGGACTCGATGTATTGGCCGTTGGTCAAATGGAAGCGGAGCGCGCGTCCGATATATTCGATCGCCACGATTGAGGAATACAGGATATTGACCGTACGCCCCGGCGCCGAAAGGACGTAAAACAGCTCTTCCTCTTGTTTTTGCCCGGCGATGATCTTATCCAGGATTGTAAATAATATCCCCTTATTTATCGGCTTAACGATATATTGCATCGCGGATACGCGGTAGGCGTCCAGCGCGTAGTCTTCCGATTGCGTGAGGAAGACCACCGTGGCGTCCATATCAACCGCGCGTATCTGCTGCGCCAAGGCAATGCCGTCGATTTTGGGCATTAATACGTCCAGCAGATATAAATTAAACCGCTGGCCTGCACCGAGCGCGTCCGCCAATTGTTCGGACGAATCGAAGACGCCGTAATGGATGTCCATCCCCGGCCTCTCGTTTCGGTACATATTAAGCAATGCCTTGATTATGTTTAATTCCTCCGGAAAATCGTCGCACACGGCAATCGTAAACATACCTTTAGCTCCTTATACACAATCTTTTTATCGTTACCGTAACCGTACCGTCTGTATGGGGGGTTAGTTCCAGCTCATCTTCATCCGCCGCCAAGTGGGCGGGGAACTTGATTTCGATACCGTTATCCCCGATTATTCGCTGTACGGCGAAATGTGAACGCGCCACACGTTCGCCGAGGGGCAAATCGGAGGTGATACCCGCTTCGCGCATCACGGAAAGATAGCGGACCTTTTCATCCTCGTCTTCATCGAAGACGTTCGCGGCTACGTTGTCCATCGACACGAAGCCTTCCTCGGCTTCGGCTTCCTCGACCAACGCGGCCTTGATTCGGGCGGAAACCTTCGGATTATTGTTATGGTATTCCTGCACGAATTCGCCGCTCACGTCGCTGATCAGTTGGGCTTGCTCTTTTTTGGAAGGGGTCGTGTCACATTCCAAAAACGACGCGGAGAAGAAATCGTCCTTTTCCACCAAGCCGATGGGCATCGCCGAACCGTCCAAGCCGATTAAACAGGCATACTCGACCTTGCCGCTCGTGAAGGGTAAGGCACGGCCCTTGGCGATTTGGTTCGAATTCCCCTTCAACTGACCGGTGTATGTCTCCTGGTAAGGCAGTACGACGACCGCGAAATATTCCGCGCCCTTTTCCGCCGCGTGGGCAATCAGCAAATCGCCGGGGGGGAAGTCCTTGATGGCGGAAACCGACTCCTGTAACTTTAACGTTACGGCGCTTGCCGTATCCATAAAAAAAGCCGCCCCGCTTTGGTATTCCGTAAGCAACTTATACAAAGCCGAATCCGGCTTAAACAACGCTGTGCGCGCGGCGGGGTTATTGATCATTTTCTTAACATGCTTGACGATGAACGTTTCACAGGTTTCCGAATCGATGTCCAGTTCCGTTTGGGAAAGGACGGGGGGCGAACCGAACCCGCCCAATATATGTAATATGGCTTTCTTAACGGTTATTGCCACTTATGTCAGCTCCATTCCTCTTCGTCATCTTCCCCGTCGTCATCCCAAAGGGTGTCGCCGTCTTCCCACAAGCCTTCGGTCTCCGCTTCGTCCCCGAGGTCTTCGTCATCCCAGATATCGTCGTCGTCGTCCCAATCTTCATCGTCTTCAAATAACGCAACCCACGTATCGTCAACCATAAAACATCCCCCGTAAAATATCGCTTCCTTGATTATACAGGGATTTCATTTGATTTCAAGCAATTATCCTATATAATGACCTTTGAACGCAAAAACGGAAGGAAATGAATATGAAGCTCGGCATCGTAGGCTTGCCCAATTCGGGCAAAAGCACCCTCTTTAACGCAATCATGCAAACGGGCGCGCAAGCGGCCAATTATCCCTTCAGCACCGTCAACCCCAACGTGGGGCGCGTACCCGTGCCCGACAAACGCCTCGAGGTACTGGCGGAAATCTATAAACCCAAGGCCATAACCCCCGCCGCAATCGAAATGGTGGACATCGCGGGCTTGGTGCGCGGCTCGGGCAAGGGCGAAGGCTTGGGCAACCAATTCCTGGGGCATATCCGCGAGGTGGACGCGCTGGTACACGTCGTGCGCCTCTTTGAAGATGAAAACGTCCCCCACGTATACGACACCATCGACCCCATGCGCGACATCGAAACCATTGACCTCGAACTCATCTTCGCCGATTTGGAAATGATCGAACGCCGCGCAACCCGCGTGGAAAAGGTCGCCCGTACAGACAAAGCCTTCGCGCGGGAAGCGGACGTACTGGCGCGGATTATAACCGCGCTCGAAGCGGGCAAGCCCGTACGTAAAATCGAATGGACGGACCCCGAGGACGAAAAACTGGCGAACACGATGAACCTGATCACCGCCAAACCCGTGCTGTACGCCGCCAACGTATCGGAGGATATGCTCGGCGATAAAGATGAAAAAATACAAGGGCTGGAAGCCTTCGCGCAAAGCGAAGACACGGCCCTTTTCGTTTCCTGCGCGAAGCTGGAGGCCGAAATCGCCCTGCTCCCCCCCGAGGAAAAGGAAGAATTCCTAACCGAAATGGGGTTGCACCACAACGGCTTGGACAGGCTCATCACCGCGGGGTATGCCCTGCTTGGTTTAATCAGCTTCCTCACCGCCGGACCCAAGGAGGTACGCGCCTGGACCGTCCGCCAAAACAGCAAAGCCCCCCAAGCCGCGGGCAAAATCCATTCGGACCTGGAAAGGGGCTTCATCCGCGCGGAAGTTGTTGCCTTCGAAGACCTTAAAAAAGCGGGAAGTTACAACGCCGCCAAGGAACAAGGCGCGGTACGCGTGGAGGGCAAGGAATACATCGTGCAGGACGGGGATGTTTTGTTGATACGGTTTAATGTGTGATTAACACCGCCCGTACCGGACTGCCATCACCGTTATAATATTTAAGCGGAAATGCGGATAAGATGTATTCCCCTTCGGGAACGCCGCCAAGCATCAAGCCTTCCAAAATAGGGATTCGATTACCCAACAGGATTTTGTGCGCAGGGAAGTTTAAATCACCGTACGGGTCAACGGAAAGGTAATCGATGCCCAATGTCTTAATTTTTTTATCGACAAGATATTGTGCGGCATCGGGTGTGAGTGCGATAAAATCCTCTTTTAGCTTCGGTTGGCGTATATAATGCGATTGCCCCGTATTGAGCAGGATAATATCGCCCGCATCAATTTCGAACGGAAGCAAATCACTTTTGTTTATATGTGCTGCCGTTTTTATCTTGATAACTTTCGCGCGGCCATAAAAATAATCGAGCGTGATATCGTGGCACGATGCCCCATTATTAATGAAGTGCTTCGGCATATCGGCGTGCGTACCCATATGAGTGGTGGCGGAAATGCGCGTCAAGTTACAAAAACCTCCTTCATCGATTCGCATCAAATCCTCGAAAATGGGGCGGTCGCTTTCCACATATACGCATAAATCCATATCAATCGTTGCGGTAATATCATAGATTTTCATTCATGCACCTCATTTACAAAATTCGAAAGGATTATACCATGTTCATCGACCACGTACGCATCACAATCGCATCGGGCAGCGGAGGCCACGGGCATATCAGCTTCCGCCGTGAAAAATACGTACCCAACGGCGGACCCGACGGCGGCGACGGCGGTCGGGGCGGGGACGTTATTTTCGTGGCGGATACGGGCATGAATACGCTGACGGATTTCCGTTATAAAAAGAAATTCACCGCGCAGGCGGGGGAAAACGGCGGTAAAAGCCGTCGTTCGGGCAAGAACGGCGAACATCTGATATTAAAAGTCCCCGTGGGAACGCTGGTGCGCTACGGTTGGGGCGGCGATGACGGCGAAAAGGGTATGGTCATGGCTGACCTTAACGCCCCCGGCGTACAACGAACCCTTGCCAAAGGCGGGCGGGGCGGGCGCGGTAATCAACACTTCGCCACACCCGCGCGCCAAGCCCCCAAGTTCTGCGAGGACGGCAAACCGGGTAAGGAATATAAGGTTACGCTGGAATTAAAGCTCATCGCCGACGCGGGGATTATCGGCTTCCCCAACGCAGGTAAGTCCACCCTTTTGTCCCGCGTGACCGCCGCTAAACCGAAGATTGCCGACTACCAATTCACCACGCTCGCGCCCAACCTGGGCGTGGTACGGCTCGACCATACGACCGAATTCGTGCTGGCGGATATACCCGGCTTAATCGAAGGCGCGAGCCAAGGGGTGGGGTTGGGCTTCGATTTCCTGCGGCACATCGAGCGCACGCGGGTATTGGTGCATGTGGTGGACGCGGCAAGGTTCCCACCCCACGAAGCAGACTTCACGGGGACCCCGGGGTCGGACGATACCCTCACGCCCCTTCAAGCCGTGAAGAAAATCAACGAAGAGCTGCGCCTGTATAACCCCGCATTATTGGAACGCCCGCAAATCATCGCGGCGAATAAAATCGACCTGCCCGTCGATCCGTCGCAATTAAAGGAACTGGAGGAATACGCCGCCGCCAAGGGTTGGCCGATGTTCCTAATTTCCGGAGCGACGGGGCAAGGGATGCAGGAGCTGATGCGCGGCGTTTCGCATGTTTTAGCCGAAGCGCCGGAGGCATCCTCTTTCGAAACCGATTATGAAACGTACTTCGAACCCGAACGGCGCGAGGACTATATCACCGTGGAAAAGGACGGCGAGGACGGCGTATTCCGCGTGGAAGGCCCCGGCATCGAACGGATGCTGGGCTACACGAACCTGGCCGACGAACGCGGCTTCGCCTTTTTCCAACGCTTCCTGCGGGATAAAGGCATCATCGATAAATTGGAGGAACTCGGCATACAGGAAAACGACACGGTGCAAATCTATGAACACGAATTCGACTACTGGAAATAAACGCGTACTCATTGCCATGAGCGGCGGCGTGGATTCGTCCGTCGCCGCTTTTTTATTGCAACGGAAGGGGTACGATTGCGCGGGCGCGATGATGAAGCTCTTCGACGGGGACGGAAGCTGCTGCTCCCTCGACGACGCCGAGGACGCGCGCGCGGTGGCGCAAGGATTGGGCATACCCTTCCATGTTTTCAATTTTACCGAAACGTTCAAGGAACAAATAATCGCGCGCTTCGCCGCCATGTACCGCATGGGACGGACGCCGAACCCCTGCATCGATTGCAACCGCTTCGTTAAGTTTGAAAAATTTTTACACCGCGCGGAGGAACTCGATCGGGACTATATCGCTACGGGCCATTACGCGCGCGCCGAAAGGGACACGAACGGACGGTTCCTGTTAAAAAAAGGCTTGGATAATACCAAAGATCAAAGCTATGTGCTGTACGCCATGACGCAACGGCAATTATCCCGCACGCTGTTCCCGCTCGGGGGCTTGACCAAAGACGCGGTGCGAAGATTAGCCGCGCAAGAAGGCTTTATCAACGCGAAAAAACGCGACAGCCAGGACATATGCTTCGCGCCGGACGGCGATTACGCGGGGTTTATCGAACGGTATGAAGAAAACGGGGCAACTTCTGACCTAGTAGGTCAGAAGTTAAGCGGGGATTTTATCGACACGGAGGGCCGTTTTTTAGGTAAGCATCGCGGCCTCATCCACTACACCGTCGGCCAACGCAAGGGCCTGGGCATTTCCGCGCCGCATCCCCTGTACGTGTGCGCGTTGGATGTTGAAAACAACAATGTAATCCTCGGTAAGTCCGAGGCGCTCTTTTCAAAGACACTAACCGCCGACGAAATCAACTTGATCCCCTTCGACGCGCTCCCCTCCCCCATGCGCGTAACGGCGAAAATCCGCTACAGTCACACGCCGCAACACGCAACGGTACGGCAAACCGATGACGATCAACTGTACGTCGAATTCGACCAACCCCAACGGGCGATAACCCCCGGGCAAGCCGTGGTTTTGTATGATGGCGATACCGTAATCGGCGGGGGGACGATACGCGGTTAACCTGTATAAACATAAAAACGACAGCTATGGTTTCCCAAAACTGCCGTTTTTATTGTGTTATTGCGATACGCCTATATTAAATTTTTAATTCCCCAAGCATATCCCATATCTGTTCCGGCGAAACGCCGATAGCATTGATGTTTATTATAATGCCATCGAAAAGAACGCTGAAGTACATTTGTCCGCCATCTCTCCCTTGTCTCCCTTGAAGTACCCGCGCTTGTACAACTTCAAGCGTAATTTCTTCCGCTCGGAACACAGGGCCATGTACATATTCGCGCAGTTCCTCCGGCACAGAATCAAAGAGCGGTATCGAATATAACGACATATCGTATTTTTCATGTTCCGCCGGGGAAACAATCCGCTTAAAATCATCGCTCGTCGCTTTTGAAACGCGCCAGTCGAAATTGTTGAGCCCGTCAGTCCACAGAACGGAAAGGCTGTTATAATCTTGGTTAATGAACCTTTGCGCTGATTCAAAGTTAAACCTTGACGGGACGTTATTTGGCAGATACACGCCGAAATCAGGGTCGGAATGGGCTTCGGCAAGCGACAGCCGTTCATTGCGCAATTCGGGGATGACAGGGTTATCAAGAACGCTTAAATCCGCTGCGCCGTTACTGATTATCGCGTTGACAAGTTCGGTAAGGCGGTTAATCCCGTGTTCGCCCGTTGCGCTGTCGTGCAGGGATATTTTATACGCAATATCGCCTATCATAAACGAAGCATGGTACATCGCGGTATCGTCCTGCCCGTAGTCAAACATTCCGGCTGTAACTATAGCACCGTGGACTTCCGATGTAACCGGTTCCGGATTATTATATATAACGTCCTCCGCGATACTGCCGCGGGCTATTCGGATAGCCGTAAGCCCGTAAAATTGATTATAGACTGCTATGTTACCGTCAGCCGACAATTCATGTATTGCTACATCAAACAATAAGCCGTCGCCGGAATAATTCGCTGTTGCCTCCACACCGCCGGGGAAAATATCCGATAAGTTTGGAAACACGGCTTCAAGCTGCGATTCGGTTAAGCTGTACCAAAAATGCCCCGGAATAAGAATGCGTGACGGCATTAACGAATCCGCTTTGTTTAATGTAAGGGTGTACATCGTGTTATTTTGCGAAGGTTCCGGTAATGTACTGTCCAAGGTTGAGCCATGACCGCTATCTCCCGGCGCGTTAACGGTTTGCCCGTCACCATTAGGGCTCGTTATGGGATTGTTAAACAATCCGGGGATCGCCAACATACAGAACATAAACATAGCCGTGCAAGCCGCGGCGGGCATTACCCATTTAATCCATGCCGTTCTTTTGCGTACCGCTTTGGTTCGGGGAGCGGCTCTTTCAACAAATTCATTGTCGATGCCCCCGATTAACCTTGCTATTTTATTATTTTTCACATGAAACCCTCGCTTTCAAGTTTTTGCTTTAACCGTCCGCGCATACGGAATAATATCGAAGCGACTTTGTTCGCTTTGCACCCGTATTCGTCGGCGATTTCGTTTACGTTATGGAAGTACCAATAACGCTTGACGAATATATCAGCACTTTCGGTCGGTTCTGAACGCAGGAAATCGTTTATCGACTTCACAAGCTCACCGACACCGGTTGCTTCCGGCGCGGGAATTTCCGCAAGTTCTTCCAAAGCCGCTTCCATACTGCCGCCGCCGCGTTTTTGCGAATGTGCCGCTTCGTATCGGTCAAGAGCGAGATTGCGGGTTATCTTACCCAAAAACGCTTTAAGCCTTGACGGTTTTTCGGGCGGCATTGCTTTCCACGCGCGAAGAAGCGTATCGTTGACGCACTCGTCGGCATCTTCGGCGTTATACAGAATGTTTTTGGCAATTATCCGGCAGTACCCTCCGAATTTTCGCTTGCACTCGGTCAAAGCGTCCTCTGACCGCTGCCAAAACAATTCTATAATCTTGCTGTCGTCCATTCCGCGCACCTCCTTCCTTACATAAAATATCCCGCCTCATTTTCATAGACGGGATATTTTGTGTCATATTGCGTGGGTTGTTAAAATATTTATTCTACATAGTGCCGTCCCATTCGGCAAGACCTGTCCCCATGTTGAAATTGCCGGACGGAATAACGAATTGGTCTGTAATCGCAATCACTTCGTCTTTAGTGAAGTCAGACGTGTGCTTCACAAATACCCTGCGAATTGTGTCCTGCGGATATTTCGCAAGGGCAGCGTTCAATCCGGCAACATCGATGTATCCGTTGCTGCTTGAAAGTACAATCGGGTCAAATGTCAATTCCCAATTAAACAGCGAAAAGCCGACTTGCCCGCTGCCGTCCTTGAACATATAGATGGTAATGGTATCATCAACCGGAGCAGGGATTTGTTGCGCCACATACCGCGCTACATACCGCGCTCCAACATCCGCAAAAAGCGGAACGGATGATTCAACGAATACTAACGTACGTTCATAAATCATATCGCTGTCATTAAGAACCTCAAATCGCGCAACCATTTCGCCGTTCTCGTAATGAATCAGCAGTTCGCCATCTGTAAATGTGTAAAAATTCGGTTGCCTCATCATAAAACTGCTGATTGGCGGCGTTGCAAGTATTGCCGTGCCGTCCAAAAACAGCGTTACGGACAACAGGCGTTCCATTTTTTGTCTATCCGTTGCGTTTTCAAGAATATACTGTTGCAACGGGGATTCGGGCGGGTGGCTGCTCATTATTCTCCACACATCCTCATTCCGGCTTTCGGCGATAAACAAAAAGTCGCGGTCATGACCCCTCAACTCATATACAAGCCATGTGCTGTATTCGTCGTCGGCAATCCCGATTCGGTTGCCGCGCCGTACTCCCGTCATTGGTGTCACATGATAAACAGATTCATTCCAAATCAACTTCATATCACTAAAAAAGGTAGCCGGATTTTCTTCGTAAACTATCCTCATTCCATACAAATTATCGTTCTCAAGCGATATTGCCGAAGTACGGTTCAGCGCAAGCCCAACACTTAACACCGAAGCCAATATTACCGCCGCAAGGATAATTACCCGTGACGGTTTGCGGAAGTTCAGCACATTCTTAATCCGCTGCTTCACGCCGCTCTCGCCGAAAGCGAGAGGGCTTCCGCCGATGATACGCCGCCCGGTTGCCAATGCCAGCAGTGAACGCGAATAATCCTTTTGAACGCCATCGCCCGTTTCTTTCAAAACGCGCTCGTCACAAGATAACTCCATATCAACACCCATCAATAGGAAAGCAACCCAAGCAAGCGGATTGAACCAATGCAAGCATAAGATGAAATACGCTCCAAACTTTACGATATGGTCGCGCCGTTTAATGTGCGTTTGTTCATGGAGCAGGATATATCCGCGTTCCTGTGCGGATAATCCAATCGGCATATAAATTTTCGGATTAAACACGCCAAGAACGAACGGCGATTTGATGTTGTCGGCTTCATATATATTCGCTTCTGTATGAACCGCTCCGCGCATTTTTTGTTTGAGGATGAAATAAGAAACCACGCCGTAGAGTACCATAATAACCGCACCGACAATCCAAGCATACGCGCCGATTGCCGTCCAAACTTGCAACGGGTTCACGCTGTCACCAATTATGGGAGCGGGAAGGACACCGCTGACCGCGTTGTTCATAAACGGTATGCCGCTGTCAATGCGCGGTACAAGCTGCATGGCAATGTCCATTGGGATAGGCGCGGCATTAAATGGCATTAAACTTAATATACTTTCGATGGAAAAAGGGAATACGAGCCGGAACCCCGCCACCGCCCATAGGCAATAAGAGATTATTTTCGGCGCTTTTTTAAGCGGCAAACGCGCAATACAAATCGCGGCAATAACAAACGCCCCGGTCAAGCTCATATTTAAAACAGTAAGAAATATATTATCCACTACATATCACCGCCTTTGTGTTCATCTATCAGACGTTTTAGTTCTGCCGCTTGTTCCTCGGATATTCCACGGCCGCCGAAAAATGAAGCAATAAACTTCGGCAGCGAACCGCCGAACGTGTCCTCAACATATCCGCGGCTCCGGCGGGCGATTAACTCGTCGCGGGTAAGCACCACCGATACATTCGCGTTTTCGTTTTTGAAAACACCCTTGTCGCAGAGTTTTTTCAAGACTGTGTAAGTCGTTGTTCTTTTCCAATCCATTTCCCGGTCAGCGATTTGGGTCAGTTCCACCGAAGTCAACGGGGCTTCCCGCCATATCAAAGCCGCGAGTTTTTCTTCCGCGGCGGTTAGGTTTATGTGCTTGCTCATACCCTTCCTCCTTTGTCTAAACGTATTAGACTGAACATAGTCTAACACGCTTAGACAAAAAATGCAATCGGTTTTGTGATGCCCGGCTAATAAAAAACCGAATAATGTTTGTTTAACGTGAGGGATATCCGCAAGGATGTCCCTTTTATATATAAAAACTTCACCCTGCCGGACATCTTGTATGCTGTGACATTTTCTAAGAAAATGTCTGAACAAATGTCCGGACATGCGTGTTATACTCGCGCTACAGCAAACGACCGAGGCAGCCATGAGCCAAGGACGGGTTTCGCCAACTCCGTAAAGCCCCGCGCTTCAATCGGACCGCACCGCGCCACGCCGGCTTTTCCTCAACATCTGCTGTAATCTGTAACACCCCGTAACACCGCTATACCCCACGGAAGGGGGTAGTGTATCCGACCAAGAGCTCAGTCGAATATATCACCCAAGACGTCACCCTCCGAAAGGCACGGCACCAAGCCCTCATGAGGCAATGCAACGCAATCGGGTACCCGAACACATAAAATAAAAACAAGCGATTTAACGCAAAAAGGTTAGCTTGCCGTGGTTATTTCATGGCGAGCCAACCTCTTTTTATATTACGTTGTTTATATATACAACGGCATACAGCGGCAGGTTTATTAATCCGTCCTGTTCCTTATAATCAGCCATGGAACTCCTTACGGAGGTTTTGGGGTTATATTTTTCCCTGTATAATTTAAGGCTCTTTGCTTGTAGGTTAATTTCTGCCTTTACTTCAAGGGGGATTACCTCGTTCCCGTTATCGAGGATAAAATCCACCTCCGCACTTCCCCTGTCGTTTGTCCAGTAATACGGTCTTATGTTCCTCAGCGTTTTTAATTGTTGAAGGACATATTGCTCCGTTAAGGCTCCTTTAAACTCCTTAAACAAATCATTGCCGTCGAGCAAAACATTTTGCCTTAGCCCTGTCATACATGAAAGCAAACCCACATCCAATAGGAACAATTTAAACGTTTTTAAATCCTCATAAAATTTTAACGGTAGGTTCGGCGTCATCGCCTTATATACATGATGGATTAATCCGCAATCGGAAAGCCACAACATGGCGAGTTCATATTCCTTCGCCCGCGCACCCTCTTTGATTAGCCCATAAATAAACTTCTTATTTTCTTTGGCAAGCTGCGCGGGTACACTGTTCCACAACATACGTATACGCGGGACGATTTCGTTTGGGGCATGTTTTGAAAAATCCTGTTCATAAGCGTTTAATATCCGTTGTTGGATTTCCCGTACTTCAATAAAGTCCTTATTTTCCAAAAAATGCAGTACGGCTTCCGGCATACCGCCGACATAATAATAATATTTCAACAAGTCAATGTATTCCTGTTTAAACGTCGAAACCATCGTATAATCATTTTTTTCCAGTAGTTCCGCGTACCGTTCTTTACCCATTGCCTTCATAAATTCCGAAAAGGACAAAGGGTATAAATCCATAAACTCAATTTTGCCGACCGGGAATGATGTGCCTTGATGCAAGGCAACACCGAGCATTGATCCCGCGCATATAATTTGATACTGCGGCGCGTTTTCGTAAAAATATTTAAGTGATGTCAACGCTTTCGGGACTTCTTGAATTTCGTCAAAAATAATAAGCGTATCGGCGGGATTAATTTTTTTACCCGAAAATAACTCCAAACCCATGATTATACGTTCCGCGTCCAAGTCCGTGTCGAACAATCCCTGCATACGCCGATTATTATCGAATGAAATATAAACGGTTTCGGCGAATGCTTCACGCCCGAATTCTTTCATCAGCCATGTTTTACCGACCTGCCTTGCACCGCGGATAATCAAAGGCTTTTTGTTGGCCTTCGCTTTCCATTGGTATAGTTGCTCCATTGCGGTACGATACATAAAATCACCCCGTCCATCGTGTTTTGTTAATTACACCACAAACGTACAAAAAATACAACGACTTTTGCAGGTTACAGTACAGTTTTTACGACGACATTATGGCGATTATAACAAAAAGAGCCTGTTTGCCATTGATAATAATACAGCACACAAGCGTTTCTTCATCATGTTAACACCCCTTCCCTTAATTTTTCGCTAAGTATAAAAGCACGTTCACTATACATGAGAGCCTTCATCTTGTTTTTCTTACGGTAGTGGTCGCACATTATTTTATAATATTTAATTAAAACTAAATTAACATGATGATGTTGAAACTTGGGTATGGCTATATTTTCGATATATTCCGGGGATGCATTATTTTCCATCGTCATCGAATGTCTTGTCGCATTATATAAGATGTTGTGATACGTCCCTTCCTTTTCGATTTTAATACATTGATCTAAACATTCGATACCTTTATCGATTTGCCCATCTGCCAGTAAAATAATTGATTTATAATATAGGTTGTTAGCATATGACGACTTATTTTCGTCAATGTAGTTAAACGATATATCGATATTTTTTTTAGCATTATCATAATCATCCATTTTTAGATAAGCTAACGCCATTTGCCGATATATTTGGCTCATTAATTTACTTTCGTTAACATTTTTTCTTTCTTCACGAAGGCAGCCATTAAGTATTTCAAGTGCCTCCCGTGTTTTATTGATTGCGATTAAATTTTTTACCAACATGAACCGCCTGTTGTTGTCATTTGAATGGTTCTTTTCTTTATTCGCTTGTTTTTGCGATTCCTCGATGTATTCAATGGCTTTTGAAGCAAAACCCATTTCTGTAAGACATCTGCTAATATTAAAATATATCCCTTCATTGTTAGTATTTAATGACGAACCCTTTTTTTCAGCTTCTAAAAATATATTGTACGCTGTTTTATAATTAAACGCATATAATTCATTGATACCGATTTGTCGCATAAACCAATAAGCCTGTTCATCGTTAAAGCCTTCTGCGTTTTGCTTGAGTTGATCCATTATACTATTATAGGTTTCCATTTCGTTTGTTAAACGGTAATATGCCAGACTGAATATGGTATATAGATTTTTAATTTCATCGGAAGTTGTCAGTTCCGCACAACGCGCCAGTTGGGGTTTCCACTCCTTTGCTTCACTTACTTCATTCGATGATATTTTATCTTTCCATTCATGTAATTTTTGTATAAATTGCGTTTCTTCCTTTTCGATTAATGGAAGAAGGGGTGCGTTTATCGCATCCTTAAACGTTTTTATATAATATGGTTTGATCGGTCTGTTTCCGTTTTCAATTTGATTGATATGGGACCGTGAAACTCCCATCATATCGGCCAATTTTTGCTGGGTAAGGTTCAATTTTAATCTGATGCACTTCATCTTTTCCCGCATATCCATCGTTTTCAATCCTTTGCGTGTACTATTTTATTGCTTGATGCGCCAAAAATATATATGTTTACCCCAATTAAGGAAACATGCCAAAACCATTGAAAAATAAGGATTTTTGTTTTTATTAATCGTTGGACACATCTTGGTCACATTTTATATAAGGTGATTTTATCGTTTTTTTGTTACGACGGCGACCGATTTATTGGAAATTTATGTACGTACAAATGACAATGTGTTACATCGCAACCATTGCCTTATGTCTTTATTATGTATATTATAACAATGGGTGGTCAATATGAAGAAAATATTTTTGATCATAAAGGCATTCGCGACCGCTGCGGTTGCCTTTTTATGTTTTTCCTCTTGCGGGAGAAGCGACCCCACCGGACCCGAAGGCCCCGTTATCCCCCGTGAGAACGGGGCCTATGTGGTCCCCGTATCGCCGATAAACGGAAACAACCCGGGCCATCAAACCTCTACCCGCCCCGGCGTTGCGCTGCGCGTACCCGAGGTACGCCCCGGGTTGGGGGGACTCCCCATCACATGGGGGTTTAACCCTGTTATGTATGGCGAATCCGGTTTAAGCGGCAATATCCAGCGATTACACACCTTGAATAATCAAGGCAATTCTGACCAAATCAGGCCCATCACGGTGGAAACCTTTTTAAGCAATTATTTCGATGTACAACTTCTGGGTGTTTATGTACCCAATGTATTCCTTATGCCGCGGCCCCGTCCCGATATTTTTTTGATTGACGTCACGCACGCGCATGTACCGGGGCTTGCCCGTACCATTCCCGAGGAAATGATACGCCGCTACGCCCCCAACTACGCTTTATTACTGGACATGAACAACGGATGGGAAATAAGCCGCGCGGCTAACGGGGAACAGTTCGCGCTCAATACATTTAACGCTTACCACTACGACTTGGATATATTTTCGGTGTACCGGTTGGATTGGTTGGAATGGATGGATATCGACTTACCGGGATTGGGAAATATAACACGGGTAGCTGAGGGTGTGTACTTTACGCCCGAATCGTTTACTTTAAATGAATTCCTTTGGGTGATGGATTCGTTTTCCGTTGAATTACCAAACCCTGTTGAATTGAGGTGGCAAAACGATGAATTAAGTCATTATCAGCAAAATTGGGGTGCCGAAGTTATCCAAGCCGCCCGTGAACGCACATGGGCGGTGGAAATTAATGGATTTGGTGATATTTTCCATTCGATTGCCCCTATATTGGGCATGTTCGGCGTCAATACAAGCATTATGGAAGAAAACGGGGAGGCAGTACCTTTCTTTGCAACCCGCGCTTATAGGGATGCATTAATATTTTTGGAAGACCTTGCCGCGCGCGACGCGTTATTTTTCCACATGAAAAATCATTTTCGCTTTCCGGATCAGTACCAAGCCTTTACAAATGTATTTTTCCGTATAGGTTGGGCATCCGTGCGCACGCAGGATTTATTTCAAGTCATTACCCGGTCACAATCGGTTGACCCAACCCGAAGGTTTTTAATTACGCCTCCGGAAACCGGCACCTTCGGCAACAGGGGTGTCGGATTGGTTCAGAACAGCAGCCCTTTTAATCCCGATGGAAACGTATGGGTAATCGCCGAACATGTAAATGACGATACGTTGTCCCGTATATTAAATATGTTTGATACCATGTCGTTTGATCCCGAAGTGTTCGCGATTACCGCTTATGGCTTTTATAAGGAATCACCCTATTTTATAACCGGATACAGCAGTCAACACGGAATAGGATTCGGAGGCCCGCCGGACGGTTATTCAGGTTTATTATCGGATTATAATCGCTTTACGTGGGTCGGTGAACCTTACGGTTACGATTCCCACATAAATATGTTGCGTCCTCCGGTTAATACATTGTATGAGGGTTTATTTTACACCGGCATCCAAAACGGAATCGCATTTCCGCAGCGTTTCCTCGGGGAATACGAAACCGTCACCCACTTTGCACAAAGCTCCCCGGGTATGCGGCTCAACATACCGCCCGCCCGCGAAGATGTGCGGAATGACTTCGCTGCCGAACGGGCCCGCTTGGATGAAGTGTATTGGAATACCTTAATGGGTGAATGGGTATGGGAATCGGAGTTGCGGGAATGGGACGCGGGCTTGGTGATTTTATACCTGGCCGATGTATTGCGTGGGGAAGTAAGCGTATCGGAAACCTGGGACAACTATATAACATCCCTCAACGCTTACGGCTTGCAAGCGTACATCGCGTTGTTCTCACAGTTCCCTAATACGGATTAGAGGTGAAGGTATGAACAGGATTATTAAAGTATTCGCGTTCGTTGCGGTTGCCTTTTTGTGTTTGTCCTCCTGCGGGAGAAATGAAACAAGCATAAATGATTTATCCGGCCCTGTCCTCCCGCGGGATGATATGACCCACGGAGCCACCGCGTCGCAACGCGGGAACGATGAATTCCAAGGATTATCTAATTCCGGGTTTATCGAACCCGCGGTCAGGCCCCATGTAACAAACATCCCCATCATATGGGGATACAACCCCGCCATGTTCGGTTCGGATACCATCCTGGCTACGTTAAATATTGGGGAAGCAATCCATCGAAATCATAATTTTCAAATTTTTAGCCCCGTTGTGCAAAATGCGTTAAACCGTCATTTTAACGTTCAGCTTGAAGGCATACATGTAACAAACATATACCATACGGGCAGATGGAGCGCTGATTTACTGGCAGGCATCGACCGGAACCCCCATGCCGATATTTATTTGGCAAACCCGTTGGCTTCAAATTTATCGGGGCTTACCCGTACCATCCCCGATGAAATGATACGGCGGTACGCCCCCAACTACGCCTTATTATTGGACATAAACGACGGATGGGTTATAAGCCGTTCGGCTGACGGGGAACAGATGGCACTCAATACCTTCGATGCATATCATAACGATTTGGACCTATTTTCGGTATACCGATTGGATTGGCTGCAAGATTCACTCTTCCCCATGCCGGGTTCGGGTAATTTGACGCAATTGGCCGAAGGGGTTTATTTTTCTTCCGAGTCATATACATTTCATGAATTTACAGTAATTATGGATATCTTTACCCACAACAGACCCAACCCCGGCAGCGCCCCGCCCTATCATTTTAATGAACAGTTTGAAGCAATGGGACGTGACAGGGCATGGGGTATGGAAGTTAACTTAAATGCCGACCTTTTCCAGGCAGTCGCTCCTATTTTAGGTATGTACGGCGTTAACACCGGCATCATGGAGGAAAATGGAGCTGCCGTTCCCTTTTTCGCAAGCCTTGCCTACAGGGACGCGTTGCTCTTCCTTGAAGAATTGGCCGCAAACGAATCGATATTTAACTACGGCGGTTCGGGGCAGCATGAACTTTTCACATGCGGATTTTTCCGTATTGGCTGGGCGGCGGTTAGAACGCGTGATTTATTCGATGTTATCGGCGAAGCGCGTCAAAACAACCCGAACGGTATGTTCCTCATTACCCCGCCCGAACATGGGCCTCTCGGCAACCGCGGAGTGGGATTATCACAGGGAAGCAGCCCGTTTAATGCAAACGGTACGGCATGGGTAATCGACGCGGATGTTGATGACGATATGCTTTCCCGTATATTAAATATATTCGATGCCCTATCCTTCGACCCCGAATTTATTGCGTTAACCGCTTACGGTTTTAACAATATGTCACCTTTTTACAGGACGGCGGACAGCAATGATTATGACAGGGTGCTTTTTAACAACATACCCGTAACGGAGAACGAAAGGGTCGGAATGTCACGTTTTATATGGAACGGCGATCCTTTTGATTCAACCATAACAATCAGGCGTCCTTTAAACATAATGATGCGTGAAGGCGTCTTTTTTACCGGCATTGTTGACGGAATCAACTGGGAGCAACGCTTCCTCGGCGGGTTCGATGCTGTCAACCGTTTCGCGCAAAGCGACGCGGGTATGCGGCTCAACCTTCTTCCCTCACGCGAAGACGTACGTAACGTTTTCGCCGTTCAAAGAACGTCCCTGGACGAACAGTATCGGCACATCCTATTGGGGGAACAAGGGCTGGTAACGCAATACATTGTCGATGTATTGATCGGGGATATATGCGTTGTATCCACCTGGGACGGCTACATCGCCTCCCTCAATGCCCACGGCTTGCAAGAGTACATCGCGTTGTTCTCGCAGTTCCCTAAAACCGCGGGATAATTTATTTTTATCCTCCATCCAAAACCCCGCAACAAAAAAACAGGGAGTATTTCTACTCCCCGTTCATGGCTGATGTTAGTGCTTGTATCCGCTCCAGGGGGAACGGCGGGTTGCTTAGCGGTTTTAGCGCAACCGACATTAATTTCAACGGGCTGTCGTCGGCAGCGATGCGGTTGGATGAAATGTGACCGCAGATTTTACAACGGTGGATGACAGCCCATTCGCCGTCTTTACGTACCCACACGCCGATTGCCTCCATGGAGCCGCCGCAATCGGCCTTGCGGTCGCCGGGCGTAATGTCGAGGTGTTGGCTGGACAGGCAGTTGGGGCAATGGTTGCGGTGGTCGGAGCCTGCGCCCGCGGGATATACATCGTAGCCGCAGGTCTTGCATTTAAAGCCTTCGTTGCAAGGGTTGTGTTTGTAATAACCCTTCATGTACTGCTTTCGTTTGTTTTCACGGTTCAGATGAATTCCTCCACAAGATAAAGTTGGGTGTTCTCAACTTTTTTGGAGGTTTGGCAATCGAATGTTAGCAAACCTCCCGGTTCGCGACACTTCTCTCATTACGTTTAAACATAGAACACGTTCCTCTCTAATTTGGAATAAAAAAGACGCGGTGAGTATACCGCGCCTTATGGGTGATAGATAGAGTATAATCAAATTTTATCTGTTTACGTTGCTATACCGTATAGGAATATCCCCGCGATGGCCAAGCACGCCAGCATCATAAGTATATTAATGAAGAAGTCCCAACGCTTGGAAAAGCGTCTTTTTTTTGTTCCGGAAGCATCGAGGCCGTAGCCCTTAACGGATGGGGCGGGGAAACCGACGGGGAGGGGTTTATTGTTTTTTACCATGTAATTCTCGATGATCTTTTCCGCTTCGGCCACCATGTCGATGGGGATTTGATGCCCGGGTGCGTGGGGTTTTACGATGAAGATGGCTTGGTCGTACCATTTGTTGGCGTCCCCTTGGATGAGGATTACCCGTTCGGCTGTTGTCATTATATACCCTCCATCGTACAATTGGTTTATTAAAGAAAATTTTCGCCAAATATAAGGAGGCTTATACCATGTCGGCTATCGAACAGAACCGCCGCTTCATGCATTGCCCGTCTTTTAAGGAAAAGATGGCGGAAAGTGACCAGTCTAAGGAAATCCCCGCACCGCCGTTCCACAATGACGCTTTACCGGACCCCATTAAGCTCACCCCTTTTACGGGCCAGCTCCCCTGCCCCGCTTATGAGGATTTGCTGGACAACCGCCGTTCCCTGCGCACGTACGACGCGGAAAAACCGCTGACGCAGGAACAGTTGTCCTTTTTGTTATGGAGCGCGCAGGGGATACAATTTACGCGGGGACATTCGAGCCTGCGCCCCGTACCGTCGGGCGGCGCGCGCCACCCCTTTGAAACGTATGTCGCCGTGCGCTTCGTCAGCGGTATCGACCCGGGATTGTACCACTACACGCCGCAGACGAACATCGGCGAAAAAAAAGCCGCCATCGGACGGATATGTGACTTCGACTTCGAAAATAAAATCACACCGATGCTTGTGGGCCAAAGCTGGGCAGCGAAAGCACCCGTTGTGCTGTTCTACACCTGCGTACCTTACCGCGCGGAGTGGCGTTATGTGGATATGGCGCACCGCGTCATGCTCATTGACCTGGGGCATTTGGGGCAGAACGTGATGCTTTCGGCGGCGGCGCTGGGCTTGGGGAGCTGCTGTATGGCGGCGTACGACCAGGCGCTGTGCGATGAAGTATTGGGCTTGGACGGCATAAACGAATATACGGTTTACGCTATTTCCGCGGGTGCGGCGAAATGACGCGCTATATTTGCAATCCCCTCCCGCTGCCCTACCGTTATCAAGTAAAGGAATGTGGTAAAAACGACGTAAGGATGTTCCGCGAAGCCGCGGACCCCACGTTGATACGGTTTAAGGATTATTTTTACCTGTTCGTGTCCATGAGCGGCGGTTATTGGTATTCGAAGGATTTATACGATTGGAGGTTTAAAGAAACACCCGAGCTGCCTAATTATGACTACGCCCCCGATGTGCATGAAGTGAACGGGCGCGTTATCTTCAGCGCGTCGCGGGGGGACAAGCCGTGTACGTTCTACGCGAGCGCGGACCCGTTGAACGAACCGTTTGCACCCGTCGCTTCGCCGTTTGTCTTTTGGGACCCCGCGTTGTTCCAAGACGACGACGGGCGCTTATATTTTTATTGGGGCTGCGGAAACGAGCATCCCCTATGGGGCGTGGGAATGTGTGCCGATACATTCGAACCGATAGGCGAAAGGGTTGCCGTAATGAAGGCGCGGCACGATATCCACGGCTGGGAACGCATCGGCGAAAATAACCAAAATCCGCACGACCACCCTTACATCGAGGGCGCGTTCGTGAATAAAGTCAACGGAAAATATTATTTACAATATTCCGCGCCGGGTACAGAGTTTAACGTATACGCCAACGGCGTGTATGTGGCTGACATGCCGCTGGGGCCGTTCGAATACCAACGGCACAATCCATTTTCGTCACGGCCGGGCGGTTTTATCACGGCGGCGGGGCATGGCAGTACCGTACAGGATTTTGACGGCAATTGGTGGCACATCGCCTCCATGCGCATCAGCGTCAATGAAATATTCGAGCGGCGGCTGGGGTTATACCCGTGCGATTTTGACGCGGATGGGATCAAGCATTGCAACCAACATTTCGCCGATTACCCCTACGCGCTGCCCGAAGGTAAGCGCGGGGACATAGGCCGCACCGCACCCGTGTGGAATCTGCTTTCCTATAACAAGGAAGCGGCGGCATCGTCGCACCAAGCGGGGCACGGCCCGGAAATGGGGACGAACGAAGACATCCAAACATGGTGGGCACCGGACCCAATCGACGCGGCCCCTTGGTATCAATTGGATTTGGGCAGCGTATGCAGGGTACACGCGGTACAGGTCAACTTCGCCGATCATCAAACGATACCCCCGGCGGATTGGCACGATCCGTCCATCGTTACGTACGGGCGGCGTATCTATCAGGACTTGGGCGGTATTACGTTTTTATTGGAAGGCTCGGCAACCGGGGCGGACTGGGTTACCTTAAAGGATTCCCGCCACGCGCCGCGGGACAATCCGCATGACTTTGTCGTATTGGACGGGGCGCAGGATTTCCGTTTTGTCCGTATTTCCCATATTTCCCGCGAGGCAGCCGGAGCGGCGGCGATCAGCGGACTCCGCGTATTCGGCATGGGTAACGGCACACCGCCCGCTAAAACCGGAGCCATAAAAACGGAACGTTCCGACGGGGGGATGGACGTATTTTTATCATGGCCGCCAAGCAAAGGAGCCGACGGTTACAACGTGCGCTACGGCATCGCGGCGGATAAATTATATAACAGTTGGCAATTATTCGGCAAAAATGAATTGAACCTTTCCTTTTTGAATAAGGGAACAGATTATTATATCGCCGTAGACAGCTTCAACGAAAACGGCGTAACCGCGGGCGATGTCCTTCGGGTGTAACCAATGGGCGAAAATAAAAAACGCGCGGTTATTTCCTATTTGACCATCGTTTTCCTGGCGCTGGCCTTCATTTTCGTGGGCAACCGTATAATCGGATACGCACCGGAGGAAAGCGGTGAGGCGTATGTCTACCGCGCGCGCGTAGTTTCGGTCGTAAGCGAACAAGAGCATATCACCGCGGATGAAGTTTGGCGGTCCATCGTCTTTGAAGCGCGGATAACCGAACGAGGTGAACGGCGCGGCGAAACGGCGCAGTTTACGCAAAATGTACGGGGACACTTCCTGGAGCGGTTCCCGCGGGCGGCGCAAGCGGGTGACCGTATTATGCTGGGCCTTTCTCCCCAAGGCGCATGGAACTTCATCGATTACGTACGCATCCATCAAATCGTCATCCTGGGTAGTGTGTTCGCGGCGTTGATTTTAATCTTCGGGCGGAGCAAGGGTTTTAACGCGCTGCTGGCGTTGGGTTTGACCGCGGGCGCGGTATTTTTGGTATTTATTCCCTCGATTTTCGAAGGGTATAATATCTATGTGTCATCGATCGTCGTGTGCGTTTATACCGTTTTAATAACGTTGTTTATCATCAACGGCGTTTCACAAAAGACCGCCGCCGCCATAACGGGCTGTTTGGGGGGCGTCGTGGCCGCGGGGTTGCTCACGTTCATCATGAACGCCGCGATGATGCTGACCGGGATCACCCAATCGGAATCCATCCACTTGTTACACTTAACCGCGACACCCATCAATTTAAACGCCATCATCTTCGCAGGGATCATCATCGGCGCGGTGGGCGCCATCATGGACATGTCGGTATCCGTCTCGTCTTCCCTGTGGGAAATAAAAATTAAAAAGCCCGATACGGACTTCCAAGAAATTCTCAAATCGGGCATACAAATCGGTAAGGATATACTGGGCTCGAATATCAACACGTTGATACTTGCGTATATCGGGAGCTCGCTGACTATTATCTTGATCTTCCTCGGCTTTGACGTTTCGATCTTCCGCCTGATGAACCGCGAGCTGATCATCGTGGAATTATTAAAAGCCATCGTCGGCAGCTTCGGTATCTTCCTTACGATGCCGCTGACGGCGTTCGTGTGCGCGGTGCTGTACACCCGTAAAAAAGAAGAGGTTATCGAAATATACTCACCCTTCGATTAAGGGTTTGCCAAAAACCCGTCCATCCAAAGGATGCGTTCCTCGAGGAAGTGAATCAAAAAATCTACTTGCCCGCGGAAGGTATCGATTGCCACGATATTGCGCGGGTTGGGCCAAACATAGCGGCCCATGATGGGCCAATGCTCGAAATTTCGTTCAAAATTGTCCGCGTACACTTCCGCGAGGAAGTCCACGCGTTCGATCGTTTGCCGCACGTATGTATCCCGTATCCCCTGCCAGCGTTCCGCAACCGCTTCACGGAAGGCGGGCATTTGCATCAACGCGCGGAACCATATGTTAACCGATGCCGCCCATACACCCTGCGGGCTGTATCCGCCCTGGTACGCGTGCCGTCCCTGGTAATACGCGTTGCCCGCGGAAATATCGAAATCCCACACGGGGCCCATCGCCAAACGCCGATCGCTCCCTTGGCCCGTTATCGTCATAAACACACTTGAAAATCCTACGTCCTGGTTCTTGAACAATTCCTGTACCAAATAAAAATCCACGAAGCTCTCCTTACATATCAAATCGAATACCGCTTCGTCCTGCCGAAACATATGCGCTTCCGCGTTGGCGATAAACCGCCGCACGTATTCCGCGTGGCTTTCGGTACGCACGCGCGAGCGCGGGTAGCGGATTTGATAATGCCTGGAATTGACGGTAACGAAGTCCAAGCCGCGTACGGCATCCCCTTCCGTTTGCCGATGGTCGAATTGGATGAAGTATTCGCTAATATACGGGTCGGCGTGGCCTTGCGCTTGTACCCGTCCCGGACCGACCTCCGGTTGGATGCAAAGCATATAAACCCCTTGATACAACCCGTTGATATACAAGTCCACGAAACGGGCATACGGGGCAAAGGCCATACCGTCGAGCATCCCCGCCAAATAATACGCGGCGTAATTGCGCATGAGGGTCTTGTCCGAATGGTTGGCGATCAGCGTCCAATTGCGGGCGGCATGGTCGCTGCACAGCATCGTCCGCGCTTCTTCGAGGCGGATCCGATAAGGCCGCTTGGGCAAACCCCACGAGGAATTGCCCCGCCCCCTGATTTGCGCGGCGATATCTTCGAACGTATAGGATTCGATGGTATTATCCATGGAAACGGACGCGTCCACCCAATCCGTGCGGTTGGAAATCGGGCGGCAGCCGGTATCGATAAACAAAGCGGGAAAAGGCAGCCCCAAACCCATCGGGCTTGTAGGTGCGGATATGTAAGGTGTATAATCACCGTTGTTTGTGCCTGTCCGATGCAGCACCCACGCAACAGCAAAGACCGCAACGGCCAAGGCCAAAACCAAATATTTTTTCATCTTTCCCCCAAAACATATAAAAGGAGTCACGCAACCCATGGGAAGATTCGAAACGCTTCGCGAAATGCTCGGCAATCCGCAAATGAGCTTAATGGAAGACGTACCACCCGCTTACATTGTATTAACGTTGGGGGTGGCTGCTTTTTGCGGATTGATCGTTTACCTCGTCTACCGCTATTTTAACCGAAATGTGCTTTACAATGAAAGTTTTAACCTACTTATCATTATGGTCAGCGTGGTGACCGCGTTTATCATCATCACCATCGGGACCAACCTTGTGCTGTCATTGGGTATGGTTGGGGCGCTGTCCATCGTGCGCTTTCGCGCGGCGGTGAAGGACCCGCTGGACGTGGGCTTCCTTTTTTGGGGTGTGGCGGCGGGGCTAACCGCGGGCGCGGGGATGCACACCGTCGCGCTCTTGGGTACGGCGTTTGTGGCGTTTATTTATATCACGTTCTTTTATATACGCTTGGATAAACGGGCGTTCCTACTAATTATCCGCTACGGCGCAACCGCGGAAGAAGCCGTAAACACGAACCTTTCCAAGCTCAAATATAAATTAAAGAATAAAACCCACGGCACCGGCTACACCGAGCTTACCGCGGAAATGAAGGTAAAGGAAAACGAATCCGCGTTCCTGGAGCCGTTGAGGGCGATCGATGGTGTGGAAAACGTGGTGTTGGTGGAATATACCGGGGATTTCGCGTAGAACATAAAATTATCCGGAAAAAGGTTGTACGTCGAGGTTGATACAAATGCAAGAAGCCCCAAACGGCTGATGTTTGGGGCTTTCTTTATTGTCGGGACTTGGTTTGGGATAAATTATTACTTTTTTTATAACGCAAACATGTGTCGCAACAATCATCTCCCCGCATAAGCGTTTTTGTTCTTATAAATTCTATATCAGAATTAAACCCCTCTACCATAAACCGGTCACGTTCACAATATGCGTAAAATATTTGTTCTGTCGTTCCGTGTTGTTTAGCGATGTTATGTAGCGGGCATTTCGTTACGATTTGCCGTACTCCCGATTCCGATTTTTCTATTGTAAACTCCATGCCTTGTGCCCGTGACGCTTCCCATGTATCTTTGACAAATGCTTCAATCGAATTATCCCCCAGTTCTTTAGCTTTTTCATTATAATACGAATGGGCTTCTTCCTCTTCTGCCTTTAGAAATACTTGGTAGGCTTCCTCCCCAAAATGCTCTTTCATAATTTTTAGTATCCTAGCTTTTTCCGTACATTCCCATTCCAGTATTTGTGAAAACTTTGATGACATATGGCATCCCCTTTTTGTACAAAATAAAAATTATCACCGATAAATCATACGTCGTGTTCTAATAAAGGTGGAAATAACGCTATAAATTATTGTTTTTATACAGTTCTTCTGCTTCATGCCAGTATTCTGGAAATTTACTTTGAAAAAAATCATAATAAGCATGAGTCGGATTGTTGAACAAGTCAACTCGTTTTATTTGATTGATAATTATTTCGCGTATTCGGTTATGGACAGATAATGGTCTTTCTTCAAATTTATCATATATAAAAGTACCTTTGCGTTCATAATCAAGGATTTTTTCGTACACATCGTCAACTGCTTCGTAATCTACAACGGGGACAATGTTTTTTGATGTGGAGCATGTTAAAACGCCGGAATTTGGGTCGATGTCATAATCACCAACACAACGATATATACATCCTTTCAATCCTTTGTATAGAAACTCCAACGCACCACTAAACATCTCTTGGAAAACCAAAACCCCATCATCACGGATATGAAGCATTGGCCATTTCGTACCTACACGCTTGTCGTCCCAAATATAATGCAACGCCAATTGCTTGCTAGTAGTGAGATATACGACTGGATTTTGCAAATTAGAAGTTGGTGACGCATACGGTTTTAATTCGGATAGTCCCATAATCGACGAACCATGATAATAATCCATAATTCCCCCAAGAATATTCATTTTACGCACGTACCACGCTTGCGATGGTACATAAGAGCGTAATACTTTGAATATAAAGTTACATCTGTTGGAATTATCGAGGTTAATGGTCATCGTAGTGACCTTTGCACGACAAGATAAACAATGCCTGACCGTCAGAAAAATAAACCAGCCTGTTCCCTTTGTTTATTTCACGAGAGAATCGCACCGGATTCTTGTAATGCCTTAATTTTTCAGGCTTTCCCAGCCCTTTATTAAGACCGGTTTCCAAGATGTCTTTGATGAGTTCGTCTATTTTCCCTACGGTTTTTGGACTCGATTTTTCCCATGCTACATACTCTTTTAATGCTGAACCTGCAAAAATTACTTTCATAGTGTAGCCTTTACAGGTGTGTCGCCAAATTTAGCAAATCCGTCCTTGCCCTTGCCAAGATACTCATAACCGCCACTATTCACTAAACTATCCAGTGCATCGTCCAGCTTGGTCAGATACATTTCATTTGTGGGCTGTTTTGTCATTAATTCAAAAGGAACACGCTGTTCCCGAACAAGTGCCTTCAAGCTGGAAGTTATATAAGTTGTCATATTTAAGCCGATTTCGTCAAGCGTTTGTTCTGCTTGTTGCTTCAATTCCTCATCAATGCGTATCGCCACTGCTTTTGACATAGAAACCTCTCCTCTCGTAATGTATGGCTATCTAATGACATTGTATGTCTATATCGCTTATTTTGCAACATATTTTATGTTTGCATTATCGCTCCGTATTGCGTTATTTCCACCCTTCACAGCACACATCCTAGCATTTCGTTGTATCAGAATCAACGCCAAATAGGGGTTGTTTTAACAAGAAAACTTAAAGAAAGCTACCGGGGGCAAGCAACAGCAGAAAGACGGTTATTTTAACTTCCGCACAAATTAAGCACAAGTTGAAACCCACACAACCGGAAAAACGCCTGTTTTTTACTTCTGTCCTACTAGGTCAGAAGTTGAGCCGGATATTCCAAAAGAAAAAGCGGGATGCCAACACACCGGACACCAGTGGGGCGGGGGTGGGCGGATGTTCCATAAGCCGCGCCTACAAAATCGGGCGATTAGCGGCGAACGGGCGCGTTATGTGGTTGGCATCGGGTGCTTGCAACCGATGCAACCACTTCGCGGACGGAGCCGTTCATCGTCCGATTGCGTTCAGCGCGGCGTTGGAACATCCGCCCGCTCCCACCCCACGGAATTAGAACAAGTAAGACAGCCCCCTTTTCCATTCCTATCCCGCCAATTGCAAATTATCAAGCGTAAGTTCCTTCGTAAAGGGGTTAATCGTACGGTTGATCAATTCAAGAGCCTCCTCAGCCTTGGGGATTTCATACCAATGGGTAAGGCGGACGCTGTCGGTGGGGTAATTGTGGGTGTGGAGCGTAACATCACCCAAAATAAACTGCTCGGCGAACCAAAGCAATTCCGTAAGGGATAAATCGGTACGGACATGATCACGGTAAGTATAAATCAACTCGGGCACGCGCAAGACCGTACGGGGGGAAAGGAGTTCGTCCATCATCGCGCGGATGAATTGCTGCTGGTTTTGCATACGTTGGTAATCGGATATATTACGGCCGGGGTTGTCACCCAAACGGTAACGTACAAAGTGCAGAGCCTGTTGGCCGCTTAAACGCTGCTGCCCCGCGGGGATATTGATATGCAAATCGTCGCAGGGGTCGGTATAGCGCATATGGAAGGGAACGTTTATATTGACACCCCCGACCGCGTCCACGATGCGGATAAAAGCGCGTTCCTCCACGCTTACGTAGAAATCGGGGATAAAACCGATGATCGTCTGCACCTCACGCCGAAGCTGCGCTACGCCGCCGTCGTGTCCGAGTCCGCCTTGCCGCCCCACGGGGTAAGCGGAATTAATGCGGGCGATATTGCGGCGGGCATCGACGCGGGTATCGCGCGGGATGCTGACGATACAGGCTTCCCGCTTTACCGCGTCAAAGGACGCCACCATAATCGTATCGGTATTCAACCCCGTATCGTACCCGAAAATGAGCAAAGTGAAGAAATTTTCCTTGCGCGTCCATTCGTCCTGCGTCGGGAGTTCGGTATTGATCAGTTCGTCTTCGGGGTGGGCTTCCGCGACGTCGAAAGCCGGACGGTTCCGTTCCGCTATGACCGCGGGTTCGGGAAAGAAGGGAACTTGCGCATGGGTGGGTATGGTGGGTGGGGAAATGATCACGCGAAGCAGAAATATCGTGCAAGCGACGACCGCAAGCCCGCCGATTAGGGTGAATAAAAACGATTTCATAAATTTTTTACGAAGCCGATTATTTTTTAACATGCTTGCCGCCTTTTTATTTGTGGGAATCGATCTATTTTGACACGCTTATACTATTTTTTCAATAGAGGCATGTATATAATAGGACGGAACGGAAAGGGGTCGGGTTGTGTCCGCGAAGAAAGCATCGGCGGTGATTGCGTTAATTGCGTTGTTTGTGTTGATCTTGCTGATCGCAACACCCCCCCGCGACGTTTGTATCGGTACGATGGAAGTCACCGTCTTCGGCATAGGCCGCGCGGACGCTATACTGATCACCACCGAAAACCACGCCGTGATGATCGACACCGGGGAAAATCGCCACGGCGAATACCTGGTTACGCGCTTGGCGGAATTGGGCATCGGACGCTTGGATTATCTTATTATTACCCATTTCGATTCAGACCATGTAGGCGGCGCGCATGTGATCATCGATCATTTTGAAATCGGTGAAGTTATCGTCCCCAACTACAGCCGCGAATCACGGCATATGGAACGCTTTAATGACGCGGTGCGCCGCGCGGGGTTGGTTCCTTATGTACTAATGGAACCGCGGCGTTTTACGTTGGATAATACGGATTTTATTATTGACCCTTCGGGATTGGGGTATGTATATATTCCCCGTTACGAGGATATCTCCGACTATGAACACGACGACGATCGTTTTTCCCTCGAATACACGGCTGACCACGTACCCGTCGGGGACAATTTTTCCATTGTCACGGTCGTGTCCCATGGGGACAATCATTTTCTGTTCATGGGTGACGCGATGGAAATCCGTTTGGAAGAAGTGCTGGCGAACGATACTTTGATGGCGCTTGATTATGCGTTTGTTAAATTGCCGCGTCATGGCCGCTTTACCGGACGCGGCTTGGAACTGATCCATACAACGCGCCCGCGGTACGCCGTAATCACGGGCTTCCATCCCGCTGATATTGAAACATACTACCCCGAACGCCCCGCCGACGAACGCGTGATTTACGCGGTGGAATACGTAGGCGCGGAGGTTTTCTTCACCATGAGCGAAGGGGTGCGGATGGTCAGCGGCGCGGATGGGACGATTAGTGTTACGGAGATTAAATACAAGGGGGAATAACATGATTACCTTAAAACCCATTAACACCGAAAACTTTTATGAATGTCTCGACTTAACCGTGGCGGAAAACCAGCAACGCTTTGTTGCTGACAATGCCCGGTCTTTGGCGGAGGCATGGTTGTTCGGCGATATCGCGCTACCGTTTGCGATTTATAAGGATGATGTAATGGTCGGGTTCGTAATGCTCGACCTTGATTATTTTGCAAACGGTACAAAGGTATGCGCATTATGGCGGTTTATGATTGATAAGAAATATCAAGGCAAAGGGTACGGCAAGTCCGCGATGCTGGAGGTCCTTTCATATGTAAAGGATGTGATTAACCCCAAAATATTCCGTACGTCCGTCGTCCCGGGAAATGACGCGGCGAGGCGATTATATATCGGGCTGGGCTTTGTACCGAACGGTGAATTTTCCGGCGGCGAAGAGGTATTGATTATGGATTGCTTACATTAAACCCCGTTCCTTCATTTCATTTTCAACAAACGTTTTAATGTATTCATCGTCTCCTTCCCCCATGAAGAATTCGAAGCAGTTGTACCTGCATTTTTGGAAGCGTTCGCCTGCGATTATAAAATCATATCCCGCGCATTTGGGGTTGCATCCGTTTTGTGTGAGCCGTTTACATTCGCCGGAACCTTTGATGGAATCCATCATTTTAGCGGGCAGGGCGTGCATGAAATCGGGGTAAGCGGATATATTTTCACCGTAGACGCGCACGAACATGCCGTTTTTACGGAAACCCATATTGATCAACGCCCTGGGCGGTTTACCGACTTTGTATGAAGCGAGGTAGCCGTTTTTCTTTTCCTCGTAAGCGGATTTGCCGTTTTTTTCGGTAATTAAGTCATGAAGCGATTGGATGAAGGGTTTGTTCGCGTCGGTTACGGCTGACATGAATTGCTCGAAGGTGACTTTTTCCTGTGGCATTATATTTCCTCCCGAAGGGATTTTTTTCATTATAACATGTATAATCGATCGCACACAGATAGACCCATAAGCGGGGGGACATATTTCACATGCAAATACTACGCGATTTACGGGAGAAGGGGGAATTGGCGGATTAATGGATATCTTCAGCCACTACGCACCCTTCATACAGGAATTTATCTACCAAAATAACTGGAAGGAAATCCGCGCCGTGCAAACCGAAGCGGCTAAGTCGATTTTCCTTTCGGATAATAACGTGCTGATTTGCGCCAAGACCGCGTCGGGTAAAACCGAAGCGGCTTTCTTCCCGGTTTTGTCGGAACTGGAAAAGGAATCGCCGATGAGCTTCGGCGCAATCTATTTAGCTCCGTTAAAAACGTTAATTAACGACCAATTCAAACGTATCGATTTATTGCTGCGGGAATCGAATACCCCGGTTTTCCATTGGCACGGGGACGTTTCCTATTCGCATAAGAAAGCGGCGATTAAGAACCCGCGGGGGATATTGCAAATCACGCCCGAATCCCTCGAGGGGATGATGGTTAACCGTACAAATAATATTTATCATTTATTTAATGATTTAAAATTCATTATTATTGACGAAATTCATTTTATGGCGGGTACGGACCGGGGCAACCAAATCAAATGCATCCTCGAAAGGTTGGCGCGTATTATCAAACGCTACCCACGGCGTATCGGTCTTTCGGCGACCATCGGCGACCCGCAAGCCTCCGCCGAATGGCTGGGCGAAAAAACCGAACGCGGTACGGACATCGTCTTTATCAAGGACGAAAAATATAAATTCAAACTCGCGTGCGAGCATTTTTTTACGGCGGACACAAAGTCCCACACCGTTGAGGAAAACCAAATGTATGAGAATTACGGGGACAAGTATTCGTATTTCCTTTTCTCCGACGAAGCGAATAAATATATTTATAAACACGTTAAAAATAAATTAAAATCATTAATATTTTTAAATACCCGCGAGGAAACGGAATACATGACCGCAACCCTGCGCGGCATCGCCGAAATCAAACGTGAAAAAGACATCTTCTACATCCACCACGGCAGTATTTCCAAGCAACTGCGCGAAGAAACCGAAGCCGACATGAAGGACGAACACAAGCAAACGGTAACCTGCGCCACAGTTTCGATGGAACTAGGTATCGACATCGGTTACTTGGAACGCATCGTGCATTTGGGTGCGCCCAATTCTGTTTCGTCGTTTTTACAGCGCATGGGGCGTTCGGGTAGGCGCGACATCCCGCCGGAAATGATGATCATCATCAATGAGGACATCGTTAAACCCAACGCGCTCCTCCCCCACTCCCTCCCGTGGGAATTGCTTAAATCCATCGCCGTCGCGCAGCTCTACATCGAGGAACGCTGGATCGAACCCCCCGTGCTTAAGAAAATGCCGTTTTCCCTCCTCTTCCACCAAACGCTGACCGTCCTCGCCGCTGCTTACGAATTAAAGCCCGACGATTTTTTCGAGCGCATCCTCACGCTGTCGCCCTTTAGACATGTGGAGGAAGAAGATTACCGCATCTTACTACGCCATATGCTGAAAACAAAAATGCTCCAGCTCACCGACGAACGCACGGTCATCGTCGGCTTGGAGGGTGAAAAGTTGATTAATTCTTATAAATTCCTGGCCACCTTTAAAGCGTACGAGGAATATAAGGTGATGCACGGCACGTCTCATATCGGCACGCTCACCGGCGAAATGCCCATCGGCGATATATTCACCCTCGCGGGCATTACGTGGGAGGTCGCCGAAGTCGTGCCCGCGCAAAAGATCATCCTCGTAAAGAAAGCCGAAGGCTACGGCGCGTTCCCGTGGCCCGGCACGTACCGCGACATCCACACTAAAATCATCCGCCAAATACGTAAAATCCTAATGGAGGACACACCCTACCCGTACCTAAAACCCCGCGCGGCGGAACGATTAAACCAAGCACGCGCAATCGCCCGATCCTCGGGGATGTTGACGCAACCCATCGTCCATTTGGGCGGTAAGCAATGGGCCTTGTTCCCGTGGTTGGGTTCCAAGTCGAATTGGGCGCTGCGGCGTTTTATTAAAAGAAATTGCGTGAAGAAATTCGGCCTGGCCGACATCGAATACGGCGATTGGTATTACATCCGGCTAAACATAAATAAAGGCAACGGAAATGAATTAACAAATAATATTAAATCATTTTTTAATCATAATTCCGACTTAAATTCCCTCGTGGGCGAAAAGGAAAACCCCGTCTACGAACGCTACGACGCGTACGTCCCGCAGGAATTGATCAGAAAGGGTTATGTCGTTGATAAAATGGACGGCAGCGAGGTTAAGGAATGGTTGGGGTGGTTTGATAATAATTAACCGTTTAGTCCGCATTTTTTGGGTCTGTAAAAACTGTATGTCATAATTACAATAAACGCAATATAAAAACCCCCTGCGGGAAGCTCAAGCATCAAAAGATGCGCCCGCACGGGGTTGTCACTCGCCTCCAAGTCCGGGTGGAAGCGGTTGGGGGTTGTTTTATTAAATTTTACTTCTTTGCGGTGATGATAAAATGTAAATAACTCGGGAGGGCACCCATTATATGCATTACCCGTGACCCGGCTGCGCAGCCTGTATGGGTCGTTTGCAAACCTCGGCAAAGACGATGACCTTGGTTTAATATGATTATACATGAATCGAACATTGTGTCAACACGTATTTGCAAGAACCTTCATTCGCCGTTTATTCAGCTATGCGGTATATGTTATCATTGCTCTATATTTAATGATAAGGTGGCGAATTCCCCATGCCCGCCAACTACCACGACCAAAAGAAAGCCCAAGAAACCCTGCGCCTGCGTGAAATGCTCCGGCAGTTGCCGTTGTTTCTCGGGCCTTATTTTATGAGTTTGGGTGACCAAACGTCTTCGCTCACGCGGGTGGGGTACGCGTATGATTTGCGGATTTTTTTCAATTACTTATCGGAGGAAATCCTTGACGGCAAACCCATCCGCGAAATTACGGTCGATGATTTAACCAAAATCGACTCCGACCACGTTCAAATGTTTATGGAATACCTCACCTACTACATACCCCAAGGCGAAACGGAGGAAGCGCAGCAAAACGCCGCCTTGGGCAAGTCCCGCAAACTCGCCGCCGTGCGCGGTTTGTTTAAGTATTTATATATGAAGAAACACATCCCCGCCAATCCGGCGGAGTTGGTGGGTTTCCCCAAAATCACCAATAAAACAATCACCACACTCGAAGTGGACGAAATCGCTAAATTACTCGACGAAGTGGACAGCGGCGAAAAATTATCCCCCAAGCAAAAAGAATTTCATGAACGGACAAAATTACGCGACGCGGCGATTATTACGCTTTTACTCGGTACGGGGATGCGCGTATCGGAATGTGTGGGTATCGACCTTAACCACATCGACTTCGAGGTCGGCGGCATTAAAGTCACGCGCAAGGGCGGGGACGAAATGGTCCTTTACTTCGGGGAGGAGGTCGCCGCCGCACTCGAAGCCTACATGGCGGAACGGGATAAGACCACCCCGCTGGCCGGGCATGAACAAGCCCTGTTTTTATCCTTGCAAAACCGCCGCATCACCGACCGCGCCGTACAAAATTTGGTAAAAAAATATGCCGCGCTGGTCACGCGGCTTAAGAATATTTCGCCTCATAAATTACGTTCGACTTTTGGTACGCAGCTCTACGCGGAAACGGGGGACATTTACCTCGTGGCCAACGTCCTTGGTCATGCCGATGTCAACACCACCCGCAAGCACTACGCCAAAATGGACGAACAATACCGCCGACGGGCGGCCAACGCGGTTAAACTGCGTTAATCAGCGGTTGCTTAAATATCATCCGCATCCACAACCATATTGATCATATTACTGTACCAAAGGAGCGCGTCGCGGTAAGCTACGTGGATATCGTCCACGGAAATATGGCGCATTAAAGCGACCCGCGAAATTTCCGCCCAAGCGCCGTGTTCGTAGGTAAGGACAAAATTTAACACCTCGTAATGCATCCCGCGTTTGTCCACCAACGCCTCAAAGATGGCGGAGGGTACGAACACCATGCCCAGCGCGTCCTTGATGGGGACGGACAGCACGACATCCAGCACGGAGAAAAGCCCCATGAGGAACAGGTTTTCAACCGCCATCGCCATCTCGAAATGTTTGCCCATGTTTTCGCAAAACTTGGCGCGGAGCAAGGATATCCGCGTAACCTCCGACGGGTTGTCGGCGCAGAGGGCGTTCGTGACCGCAGCGGCGACCCATTTGCGTATTTCGCGCTGGCCCAGCATGGCGGCGGCTTGGTTAAGGTTCTTGATTTGCGTACGCGAAGCGGAGGTGTTCACCAGTTTCATGAATTGTACAGCCAGCGCCATGTCCTGCCGTACCGTGCGGGTAAAGGTTTGGAAGTCGAAGTCTTCCTGGTTAACGATGTTAAGTAATTGGATGTAATTGACTTTTAACGGCGTAAGGGCGTTTTGCTTGGCCGAGGACGGGATGTGAACCTTATAGAACGGCCCGTCGAATAAATCGATGCTGGAATGCTTGATCATATCAAAGATGGGTTGCTCTTCTATATCGGTCGCTACGACCGTCGCGCGGGGGAATTCCTTTTGCACGATACGCGCGTGGCTCACCAAATGGCTGACGGGTAAACGCAGGAAAAGATAGTCCGTGTAGGGTACGAAGGGCCGTATATCCTCCAGGTTATTTTGGTAGATGACGACAAAACGAAAACCCAGCTTGGTGAACCGCTTCATACGTTCCAGTACGGTCGGTTCGGGCCGGGTTTGCTTGTCCATGATAAATACGATTTTGTTGGGTGGTTCGGATATTTCCTTCTCCATATCGGTCATGAGCAGGATTTCGGTGATGGGGACGAACAGGGGTTTGTTTTGGGTAAGGGCATCGAGTCCCACTTTATTGATAAACTCGAAGAACGGGGAAGTCATCGCCCTGTCCAATGGGTTGGACTTAACGGATTCCAATATGGCGTTACCATACTGATAGGAAAGGTAATAGCCCTCGACGATCATGCCGCTGGTGAACAGCGGCTTGGGTACCAACAAGAAATGCATGGAACGTCCTCCATCCAAGCGGGCTTTTTCGCATTATAAACCATGGATGGGATAGATACAACACCTTTCTATTATTCCAGCGCCTCCAAAAGGACCCCGATCGGTTTACCGCTGGGGCGGTTCGACCGCTTCAAGCGGAACAGGCATTTGGGGTCGCCTTGTTTTACCCGGTTCATCCCTTCCTGGCAGGAAAGGGTGGCCTCGAAGCCTATTTCCTCCAGCACCGCTTGCGCTTCCTTACTGATTACCCCCAGCGGATACGTAAAGGTCGTGGGGGTAAAATCCAAGTATTCATGACACAGGGTTTGCAACTTTTGCAAGTCGGTGCGTAAACGCGCGTGATAATTTTGCGTGGATTCGCCGCTGCGTATACCCGAACCGCCGCGCCCATGCAGGTCGTATCCGTGGCTTTGGATTTCGCATCGGCCGGAATCATGCATTTCCTGTATCTGCGGCCATGTAAGGTTGGGGAATTTCGCGTTGGGGTTTTTTTCGCGCTGCGCGGTGAACTTGTCGGCGGCTTCGCCGATGACGGAAAATACGGCCTTCATCTTGTACTTTTCGAGTAAGGGCAACACATAGTTCAAATCACCCGTATTGCCGTCGTCGAAGGTCAGTACAATCGGTTTCTTAGGCAGCCTTTTACCCCGTTGCACGAAGTTGATCAAATCCCCCATCACGACGGTTTTGTAGCCGTTGTCCTTAAGGAATTTTAAATCCGCTTCCAACTCTGCGGGCGTAATCCCGTACTTGCCGATATATTTACTTTTCTCCGTTACCAAATGGTACATAATAACGGGTACGTCCGCTTCCTTATCGCGTTTGAAAAATACGGCGGTATCGTCCAAGTCATCGTAATCATCGTATTCACCCGCGATGACCGGGAGGACGGTAATAAAAATGCACACCGTTAAAAGTGTGCATAAAAAACAGAGGATCCTTTTCATTCGGCACACACTCCTTTAAGGGTAGTATGCCGTTTTTGTCAAAAATCAATCTTCCGTTTGTTGGTATCTCTTCTTTTCGCGTATATCGTCGCCGAAGAATTTGAGCATTTTATAGCTCCCCAAAAAACGCGAAACGATACGCTCGGTATAATGGTCCCTTAATTCGGCGATCGTTAGATTCGTTGATATAACCGTTGAGCGTTTATCCAGCAAACGTTGGTTGATCACCTCAAACAACGCCGAATCGGTGACGATGGTGGAGAACTCCGCCCCCAAATCATCCAATATCAACAGGTCCGCTTCATGTACGGCATCCAATTGTTCTCCGGCGTCTTCCGCGTTGTCGCGGTTAAAGTGATGCGCTTGCACCAACTTGAACAAGTGGGGAGCGGTTACGTACAACACGATAAAACCTTCGTCCAATACCGCTTTGGCGATGCAACGGCACATGAATGTTTTGCCTAACCCCGTTTCACCGTAGAAGAGCAGGTTTTCCTCACCGGGTTCGAAATCCTTGGCGAAGCGTTCGGCGATTTTACGTACCGCTTTCATATTGTCGCGGGGGGAAAGCCCTTCGTTTTCGACGACTTGCCGGCTGAAGTGCGTCAGTTTAAAAGACGCGAAGTTCTCCCTAGATAATGCATCACCCAGGTTTGACATCGCATAGAATTTATTGATCAATCGCTGCTTTAGGCAGTTACAACGCTGCGGGACCGCGCCATGCAAACCGATATACCCCGTGTCCGCGCACACCGCGCAGCGATAGATATCGGCCAAATAATCGTCGGGGATACCTTCCGCGGACAGCAAGTCCGTTCTTTCACATTCGAGCATACGGGACCGGGTGCGCGCTTCGGCGACGCTTTCCTCACCCGCCGTCAGAGCCAAGCGCGCCATGGATAAACCAATGCCCGCTATTTCACGGTCGATTTGTTTTACGCGGGGAATCCTTTTGTACAAGGCACTCTGCCGCCGTTCATGAAGGTCCTGCGCCGCGGTTCGGTCGGATTCGTATTCGCGCATGATTTCCTTGTATACATTCAATCGATTCATCGGTTATCCCTGCAATTCCTTAATGATATAGTCCCGTTGCAATTGCTCGAAATGGGCGTAATCGTTTTTGCGTTGGGTAAAGTTTGCGAAGCGGCTGGCACGGGGCTTGACCACCCGCGCGGGGGCTTTTAGGGTATCCTTGGCTTTCGCGAACGCTTCGTCGGCAGCCCGCACCTCGTCAATCTTGGTGAACCCCGCTTTGTGCCATGCCTCGATCGTCGTATTCATGTGCTTAAGCCTGCTCTTGACCATACTTATCCCTTCGGAGCGTTCGCAGGCTTCGAAAATTAGGTTAAGGGGTATATTCCATTCCTTGCGCCACTTGTCAATATGCTTCTTGATGATGGGCGTGGGGTAATCGATCCTTTGCCCCATGGCTTGCAAGATATCGCGGTATTCGCCGAAGAACGTCTGCGTGTATTCCTCCGCTTCGCTTACGGTACGGATGCCGTTATCGTACCAGTCGAGCGCGCAGCTTTCTATGTAATTCAAATTGCGGATGTTTTTATCGGCGCAATAGGTGAGCAGGTACTCGATAACGTCAATGGGCAGCCGCAACCAATCATACAAGCCGAAAACCATGTTAAGGTCCGTATATTTGACCAATCCTAACGTTTTTTCCGCGTGCTTGAACAACCTTTCCACTTCTGTGCTGTTATCCTTGTACAGCTCCAATTCCTTCGCGTTGTAGTTGGGACGCTCGGGCGACAATACCGGTTTAACGGTTTTTACGGTTTTTTCCTTTTTACCCCCTTGTTCCGGCTTGCCCCATTGCTCCGGCGGAAGGAAGGTCACGGCCATATCAGGCGCGGTCCCCTCAATCAAAACGATGCCCGCGTCTTCCCAATGCCGCCACGCGGCGCATACTTCGGTTTCCCATACCTTAAAATGCTCGGCGGTTTCCTTCATGGTCAATACCTCGCCTTCGCTGAGGCGGCGAAGGCTGTATATGTAAATCAACGCGTATACCGGCGGACAAGCGTTCATATAATGGTCAATAAAGAGACACGATAATGCCATGGTCGGACTTTCGTAACCCAATTTCATGCGTATCGCGCTCATGTAATCGCCTTCTTTTTTATACTCCGGACGCCGAATTCCGAACTCCGTATTACTCATCTTACTCCAAAAGTACAGGCTTGAACACGAAAATTTATCAACAAAACGCATCGATTATGTGAATAAGCCTGTGGATAACGTTGATTGCCGCCGGTGTTTGATTTTACCGCATTTTGTCGCTTATATTTTTTTGTCAAGCGGTAGTTATGCACAGCGGCGCAGCTTGCAATTGATACCATACAATCAAAAAAGCCTTTAAAATCAAGGCTTTTTTGGAAACCGATAAAATTGTGTGTATTTACGAAGGGTGCAGATGGTGTCTAATTGTGTTTTTTATGCGCCTCATTATGAATGTTCGATACTGTGGATACTGTGGATAAAACTGTTTATAACAAACGTTCGCCTATTAAATGCACGTCTCCCGCCCCCATGGTAATTAACAGGTCATTCGGGATAAGATTTTTCCGCAACCATTGTTCGGCTGTGTAAAAATCTTCGAAGCATTGCACATCCATTTCGTTTTCGTACAATCGTTTGCCGAGCATGGCCGAACTAATGGTCGGATCGAAGGGTTCGCGGGCGGCATAGATAGGAAGGAGCAATACTTTGTCCGCTTCCGTGAAGGCTTGGGCAAAATCGTCCATCAAGTCCCGTGTGCGCGAATACAGGTGTGGTTGGAAAATACATACGATCCGCCCCATATTGCCCCGCTGACTTGAAGCCAATCTTGCGGCGGCCAAACAAGCGCGTACCTCCGTGGGGTGATGGGCGTAATCGTCGATGATATCCGTACCGTTGTAGCTGCCTTTATATTCGAAGCGGCGCTTTGCGCCTTGCGCGGCTTCAAGTCCGCGTTTAATCGTGTCCGGTGTGATCCCCAATTGTTCCGATACGGCGAAGCAAGCCAACGCGTTCATTATATTGAATTGCCCGTTTAAAGGCAGTTCCACCCTTATGATGAATTCCCCGCCGCGCATCACGTCGAAAGCGGGTTTGCCGGTATGATCAAAAACTACATTTCTCGGGAAATAATCATTCCCCCTGCAAAGGCTTTCGTCCGAAGCGAAATTGATTACCCTGCACGGCAGCCCTTCCACGATCCTTTCGTAACCTTGCGCGGCGGTATTAATTACTAATGCGCCCTCCGGACGGATCCTCCGAGCGAATTGCGCGAACGAATGGATCAGCCCGTCCATCCCGCCGTAAAAGTCCAAATGGTCGGCGTCCACATTTAATATCGTCCCGATATAAGGGGTCAATTGCAGGAAGGTATCCCTGTATTCGCAAGCCTCCAGCATAAAATACGGCGATGTACCGATACGGTTGTTGATAGTGACGCTCGCACCGATGTGTACGGTGGGGTCCAAGCCCGCCCCAACGGTCACGCCCGCCAACAATGTCGTCGTGGTGGTCTTGCCGTGGCTGCCCGCGACGCAAACCGTTTTTTCGTAACCGCGCGTGATCTCGCCCAACAGGACGGACCGCTCCATCATGGGAACGCTTTTTTCCCGCGCCGCCATATATTCGGGGTTATCGGGCAGTATTGCCGCCGTGTATACGATTAAATCATGACGGGCTTGAATATTTTCACTTGCGTTGGGTATGTATATGGTGATACCCAAGCCTTGCAAATGCGCGGTGATATCCGACGCCTTGTTGTCCGAACCGCTGACGCGGTAGCCGTTTTTTGCCAGTATCTGTGCCAGTCCGTTCATACTTGCGCCGCCGATACCGATAAAATGGACGTTTTCCACGTCCTTCAAGTCGATTTTGTATTGCATGTAAACCTCCCGCAAACCGCGAAATAATTTCGTTGGATTCCACCGAATTTATTTAAAGCGTTTTTCATATATAAAATATTTTATACTTATGGTATAATATAAACTAAATTACTTGGATTATATACGGGGGAAGGTGAAATATTTGCGGAAAAAAGAAATGATCGCCATGTTGTTGGCCGGAGGGCAAGGGAGCCGATTGGGTGTACTTACCGCGACTAAGGCGAAACCGGGGGTGAGCTTCGGCGGGAAGTACCGCATCATTGACTTCCCCATGTCCAATTGCGTCAACTCCGGGGTGGATACGGTGGGGGTCCTCACGCAATACCAGCCGCTGCAACTCAACCAGCACATCGGTATCGGTATCCCGTGGGACTTGGACCGCCGTTCGGGGGGTGTGACGATCCTTTCGCCCCATATAAAAGCCGAACAGGGCGAATGGTTTACCGGTACGGCCAACGCCATCTATCAAAATATCTCTTTCATCGATAAATACAACCCCGAGTACGTGCTTATATTGGGCGGTGACCATATCTATAAGATGGACTATTCCGCGATGCTTGACTTCCATAAGGTGAACAGCGCGGACGTGACCATCGCGGCGTTGCAAGTTCCCTGGGAGGAAGCCCCCCGCTTCGGCCTGATGAACGTCTACGACGACCAACGCATTTACGAATTTGAGGAAAAGCCCCCAAACCCCAAATCAAACCTGGCCAATATGGGTATCTACATCTTTAAGTGGGATATCCTGCGCGACGCGTTGGAGCGCGACAACAGGATACACCCCGATTCCGACTTCGGTATGCATGTATTGCCTATGTTATTGCATGACGACGCGAGGATGTTCGCCTATCCCTTCAACGATTATTGGCGCGACGTGGGCACGATCGAATCCTATTGGGAAGCGAACATGGACTTGATCAAAACCGTACCGGATTTTAACTTATATGAAGAATTTAATAAGATTTATACCGAATCCGACCACCAGCCCCCTATTTTTACCGGGCCAAACGCCGTCGTGCAGGGCGCGATCCTGTCCGAGGGCTGTGAAGTTTTGGGCCAGGTGACGGGATCGGTGCTGGGGCCGGGCGTTATCGTGGAAGAAGGCGCGTCCGTAAAAGATTCTATTATTATGGAAGATTGCTACATCGGCAGGAATTCGCGGCTGGAACGCTGTATCGTGGACGCGGGCTGTACCGTAGGCGACGGTGTGGTCATCGGCTGCCACGGCGGCGGCAACGTCCCCAACCAACTGCGCCCCAAGATATATTATACGGGCATTACCGTATTGGGGGAACGCACCGTCGTACCGGACGGTATGCGCATCGGGCAGAATTGCGTCATCTACGGGGAAACCTATCCGTCGGATTATCCCGACGCTGTGTTGAACAGCGGTGAGAGCATCATCCGCGGCCAAAAAACAACGGAAGGGGGCGACGAAGCATGAGGGCCGTAGGGATTATCCTGGCGGGGGGCGGCAATGAACGGTTGGCCGACCTTACGACATACCGCACCACGTCTGCCATGCCCGTGGGCAGTTGCTACCGCGCCATTGACTTTCCCCTCAGCAATATGACCAATTCGGGGATCAATAAGGTCGCGATCATCACGCAGCACAATTCGCGTTCACTCCATGACCATCTTTCCAGCCCCAAGTGGTGGGATTTGGGTTCAAAACAGGGGGGCATGTTCGTCCTTTCACCGTATTTGGCGGGGAACAATTCCGGTTGGTTTAAGGATACGGCGGATTCGATTTACCAAAACCTGACCTTCCTGCGGCGCAGTAAGGAGGAATATGTCGTCATTTCCTCGGGCGATTGCGTGTACAAAATGGACTTTAACGACATGATCACCTACCACGAACGCAAGAACGCGGACATTACGATTGCCTACCGCCGCGTACCCGACAGCGAAGACATCCGCAATTACGGCGTATTGGAACTGGACGAATACGAACGCATGACCGACCTTGAGGAAAAACCGCTGGACCCGCAATCCGACCTTGCCAGCATCGGGGTGTACGTCATTTCGCGTACGCTGTTGATCGAATTGCTGGAGACGATTTCCCGCGAGGGCCGTTACAACCTGGTGCGCGACGTGTTCGCCCGCTACCGTAAGCAAAAGCGGATCTTCGGTTACAAATTCGACGGGTATTGGCGCAATTTGGGCAGCGTTTCGACATACTTCGATTGCAACATGGACTTTTTGAAGCGCGACATCCGCGCGCTCTTGACAATTGAACAACCGTATATCAAAACAAAACCGAAGGACGAACCCCCCGCGAAGTTTAACGGCCGCGCGGTCATTTCCAATTGCTTGGTGGGCAGCGGCGCGATATTGGACGGTAACGCCTACAGGAGCGTAATCTTCCGTAAGGTGTACACGGGCGAAAATTCGCAGGTACGTAATTCGATTGTAATGGAAGGGACACGCATCGGCGAAGGATGCGTGGTTGAATATGCGATACTGGATAAGGATGTGGTACTGTCCCCGGGGGCTAACGTAATCGGCACGCCGGATAAACCGACCATCCTGTCCAAAGGAAGCGTGAAGTAAGGGACAACGGAAAGGGGCTGCCTAATGGAAATCACGGATGTGCGCGTGCGGCGGTTAAACACGACCAACCTGCAGGCCAACAAGATGCGCGCGATTGTGTCCATCACATTGGACAACGAGTTCGTAGTACACGACATCAAGGTGATACAGGGCACGGAGAAGCTCTTCATTGCCATGCCCAGCCGCAAGATGGAGGACGGTACTTATCAGGACATAGCCCACCCGATTAAAGCGGGTTTTAGGGATGTGATCCAAACCGCGATATTCGCCAAATATGAAGAGGCTTTGGCGGCCTTACCGCGGGAAGAAGAGGCGAACGCCGAAGAAACGTACGGAGAAACGCCGACAGAAGCGTAAGCGGTATATCCGACCCCAACCAAGCCGCTCAGCCGCGTATCACATCGGGATACGCGTCGGGTGGCTTTTTTGTTTTATTTATGTAATGATTCGTTGCGGCGTGAAATAATATTATGATAAAATACGCGAAATCATCTTGGTTTCCATGAAATGGGGAAATTCTTTGCGGTTTGTTGCTTTTTTCTCCTTGCTTTTAATCGTAGGCATGTTGGCGGGTTGCAACAATAACGGCGGCGAATCGATATCCGAATTTTCGCCGACCCCTACGTCCGTTATTACGGAAATCCCCGTACCGGTTATCGTGACACCGACACCGGACGCGGCGGAGCCTTCCCCTGCCCCGGACCCCTCCCCAACTCAAGACCCCGAACCCTTGTTGATTGATTCGATCGGAATATCCGCACATGCCTATCCCGAAGAAGGCGGCACCGTTACAGGTGCGGGAACCTACAATATAGGCGAAACGGTCACATTAACGGCGACGCCGAATCCCGGCTGGCGGTTCGTCAGTTGGGAGGAAGGTCATTTTGAAGTATCGGAACCTACGTGGTCCTTTGAAGCCTCGTGGGAATGGGACAGCTCGCGGCGTACATTCGTCGCTTTTTTTATACGGGAACCCGAACCGACACCTACACCGTCCCCCGACCCTTCGCCGACGCCCGAAATAACGTCTGCCCCCACCCCTTCGCCAACCCCAACACCCTATCCCTCCCCTACACCTTCCCCCGTACCATCCCCCACGCCTTCCCCTACCACAGCACCCGACCCCACCCCCGTGCCTCCCCCCACCCCGTCCTCAATGAACGCGTCATCCATCGAGCGGGAATTCTTCGAAGCCACGAACGCCGAACGGGCTACCCACGGCGTCCCCGCATTGACTTGGCATAACGAGCTGGCCAACGTAGCCCGCGCGCACAGCCGCGATTTATCCGACAACGACAGGCAGGACAATACACCCCATACCGGGACGGACGGTTCCAATTTTAACCAGCGTATCACGCGGGGCGGCGTCGCAAATTCGGGCGTAGGTGAGATCATCGGCCTCGGTACGTACCCATCAGACGAAATCGTGGGTTTTATCATTAAAGCGTGGCTAAATTCGCCCGACCACCGAAACGTACTCCTTAACCCCTCGCTGACCCACATCGGCATCGGTGTGGTGCATAACACGGGCGACGCGAAGTACGATTGGTATATAACGTCCAATTTTATACGGTATCCGTGACCCATCCATGCGCGGGAGAAGATTCAAACCTTCATTGATTACCATGCTTGCCCTCCCCATGATCGGCGGATTGTTTTTCATTGGATGGCTCCTATATGACCCCTCGCGGGAATCCGCGCCTCCATCCGCAACGCCCGCGCCGGAGCTTTCCTACACCCCCAACACCGAACCCCCCATATATAGTACCGAATATGGTTCCGAATTTTTTCCCCCGAACTCCGAACCCCTAACCCCCGCTCCCGATATTCCCGTTCCGGGTTCCGAATCACGGACTCCGAACGCCGAGCTCCTCCGTTTTCGCGAGGAATATAAAAACGACGATATCATCGGGCATTTGATCATACCGGGTACGGATATCGATTATTTGGTGGTGCAAGCCGGCGACAACGTCTTTTACCTTGACCGTGATTTGCACAAGCAACACGACCGTGCGGGTACAATTTTCCTTGACCATGAAAACCGCCTGACCCGACCCGACCGCAATACGATCCTATACGGACACAACATGGTAGCCGCGGGTACGCACTTCGCCACGCTGACGCGCTTCCGAGATGAAAACTTTTTCCGCGAAAACCGGTTTATATTATTTGATACGATATATGAAGACACCGTGTGGGAGATTTTCGCCTTCTACTCCACGGATGTGAGCTTCCAATATATACAGGTGATCTTCCCCGGCGCGGATTCATTCGGGCGTTTGTTATCGGATATCATGGAATTATCCTGGCACGACGCGGGGCTTGACATCACGACCGAAGACCGTATCATTACACTTTCAACCTGCACCACCATGGCGCGCAACATGCGTTACGTATTACACGCAAGACTTATCCAATAGAGGTGAAAATATATGCAAAACCGTTATGAGCTCGTAATCGACTCGACCGCCGACATTACGCCCGAATGGGCGAAGGATTGGGGGATCAAGACCGTCATCCCTTTTATGGTGACCGTTGACGGTAAGGATTACATGAATTACCTGGATGAACGCGAAATCAGCACCAAAACGTTCTACGATTTGCTGCGTGCGGGCAAGACGGGTTCGACCACGCAAATTACGCAATTCCGTTATATGGAAGCGTGGGAACCTATATTAAAGGAAGGGAAGGATATCCTGTACCTTTGCCTTTCCGGCGCGTTGAGTAAGAGCTATGAACAAAGCCTGATCGCCGTACGGGAGTTGAAGCAAAAATACCCCGAGCGCGAAATCATTTCAATCGATTCCAAATCAGCCTCGCTTGGGGAAGCGCTGCTGGTATACCATACCGCCCGCGCGCGGAATGAAGGCAAAACCCTGGCCGAAACGGCGGAATACGCGTTGGGTATCATCCCGCGCATCCTGCATTGGATCATGGCGGACGATTTGAACCATTTGAGGCGCGGCGGGCGCGTATCGGGCGCGGCGGCGTTTGTGGGGACGATGCTTAAGATCAAGCCCATCCTTACCGTTTACGGGGACGGGCGGTTGGTTCCCGTACACAAGGCGCGCGGCCATAACAAGGCCTTCGAATATATCTTAAGCCGTATGGAAGCCCATAAAGCCGACCCGAAGCCGGTCATCGCCATCGCCCACAGCGATTCCCTCGAACTTGCGCAGCAATTGATGGATATGATCAACGAAAAATACGGACGGTGCGAATTCCTGGTAAATAATATCGGCCCGGTGATCGGGGCGCATACGGGCCCGGGGACGGTCGCGGCGGTATTTTTGGGAGACGGGAGGCTTAACCATGCGTAGGTTACGCAGGGTAAAGAAAATCAAGAACGAAAAAATTACGATCAACCTCACCCCCACCGAAGTGGGGCAAATCGATTACCTGGTGGAACGCGGCCTGTACACCAACCGTTCGGACTTCATCCGTTTGGCCATCCGTAAGCAAACAGAATCGCATACCGGGGATATTAACCGTTTCCTCGCGCCCGAAATGCCCGAAACCGAACGGCTGCGCTATTTCGGCGGGTTGGGTTTTATGCGGCTTACGCACGCTTATGTAGAGAGTTTGATAACATTCGGCGCGAAGGTGCATATCAGTGTATTGGGCGCGCTGACCATTGACAAGGCCATCACCCGCGAGCAATTGTCGCAAGTGATGGCAGGTTGTAAGGTATACGGGAAGATATTTGCTGAGGAAGAGATTAAACAGTTGATAAAAGAAACGGCGTTGTAATAGCTACGCAACGCCACGGAAAAGGATCGGCGGTTGCGCTCTCTTGAAGGCGAAGTCGTTCGCCGCAACCGCCGATCCTTTTCCTGTATCCTTTGATACGGTTCTTTACGTCGTTTAATTCGTTAATATTTTGTGTGTCTCTTTTAGTTGTGCCATTACGGGCAATTTTTGGGGGCACTTTTTTTCACATTCGCCGCATTCGGTGCATTGGGCGGCGTCCGCGCTTTTGGTCCAGCCTTCGCCGCGCATCATTTCGGCGTAGGCTTTTTTCGCGTGTTCGGTCAGGCCGTATACCTTGTGGGTATTCATCATGCCGAAGAGGTGCGGGATGTTGATATTGGCGGGGCAGAGTTTGCAATAATCGCACGCGGTGCAGTAGAGCTCCGCCAGCTTTTTGTTCTCTTCCATCATAGATTTGACTTGGGTTAGTTCATCGGCGGTCAGATGACCTGTTTTTGACGCGATTTTTACGTTTTCCTCGAGCATGGCGATGTTTTCCATACCCGATAGGCAAATGTGAACGTTATCGTTGGCCAGTACGAAGCGCAGGGCCATTTCGGCGGTGCTGGCGGGTTTATCCTTAAGCAAGCCGCGGATTACCTCGCTGGGCGCGCCCAAACGACCGCCCGCGACCGGCCCCATAACGACCACGCCCATACCTTTTTCCTTCATGTAGGCGAGGTTTTCCTCGTTAGAACGGTCCAGCAGGTTATACTGGATCAAGCAGGACGAAAAACGCCCGCTGTCCGCGATGTATTTTAAGTTTTCCGCGCTGTCATGGTAGGAGAACGAGAGGAACTTGATCAATCCTTCGTCCAACGCTTTCTGCGCGGCTTGCAGCGGGCCGTCGGTCAGCGTTTCCCAATGTTTGAAACCCTTTTGCCCGATACCCCAAAAATGGTAGAAATCGATATAATCGGTGTCCATTTGCTTGAGGGAAGATTCCAAGCGTTTTGTCCAATCCGCGCCGGAGTCGTTTTCGATGGGGTTCTTGGTGGTGATGTAGACCTTGTCGCGGTAGCCCTTGATGGCTTTGCCGACGGCGATTTCGGATTGCTTGTCGTTATAATACGGCGCGGAATCGATATAATTCACGCCCAAGTCGAACGCGCGGCGCATCAGCGGGATGGCGAGCTCGTCGTTGACCATGTTCTTACCGTCCACTTGGTGCATGGGTAGGCGCATCGCCCCGAAGCCCAGCTTGGATACCTTAACGCCCGTATTGCCGAAAGTTGAATACTGCATATGAAACCCTCCTTTTGTACGAGTATAGCAAAAAAAGGAAGGGCTTGGCAATTATTCCGCGTGATGCTACACTCCGTTTGTAAAATTATGAGGAACGGGTGAATATTATGGATAATTTAATGAACGTTTTTATTCAAACCTTCGGCGGTACGGGTGATGAAATACGATCGTTCTTCACTCCCGGGCGCATTAACATCATCGGCGAACATATCGATTACAACGGCGGGTACGTCCTTCCCTGCTCCCTAAAGATGGGGACGCACGCGTTGATCCGCAAACGCGGCGACGATACCGCCCGCTTCGCGAGTACGAATTTTGATTTGCAAGCGGAGATACCGCTCGATGATGTAGCGTTCGACCCCGCGCACGATTGGGCCAATTACCCCAAGGGCATCGTCCGCCTCATGCAGGACGACGGGCATACGATCGGCGGCTTCGATATCCTTTTTTCGGGCGATATCCCCAACGCCGCGGGGTTGTCGTCTTCGGCTTCCATTGAACTGGTGACGGCAACCGCGCTCAACGATGTTTTTTCGCTTGGGTACGAGCCGATCGAGCTCGTCAAGCTGTCGCAAAGGGCCGAAAACCAATTCTGCGGGGTTAATTGCGGCATCATGGACCAATTTGCCGTGGGCATGGGCAAGGACGGCCACGCGATTTACCTGCATTGCGATACGCTGGATTACAAGCACGTACCGCTTAATTTGGGCGGATACACAATCGTCGTGATGAACACCAACAAACGCCGCCAGCTTAACGAATCGAAATACAACGAACGCCGAAGCGAATGTGAGCAGGCGCTGGCGTTTTTATTAAGAGCGAAATCCGCGTCAACTTCGTGTCAATTCGACACGAAGTTGACCGACCTCACCCCCGAGGCGTTCGCGGAATTGTCGCACCTTATCCCCGACGAAACCCTGCGCCGCCGCGCGCGTCACGTCATCCAAGAAAACGAACGCGTCAAACAAGCCGTAGCCGCGCTCGAATCGGGCGACATGGAAACGCTGGGCGAATTATTAAACCAATCCCACGCTTCCCTGCGCGACGACTACGAGGTCACGGGGCTTGAACTCGACACCCTCGTAAGCGAAGCGCAAAAAAACCCCGTTTGCATCGGCGCGAGGATGACCGGGGCGGGGTTTGGCGGCTGCGCGATCGCGCTGATGAAAAAGGACGCGGTTGACGGTTTCGCCGAAGGTGTTATCGCAGGGTACGAGAAGGTTGTGGGGTACGCGCCGAGTTTGTATTGATTATTTTATCTGTAAAATCGGCGGCTTTATCGGCAGCAGCCAAAATATCGTAATATTAGAATTGCATCACCCCATCCGACATTCTGTAAACAACATCGGCTTTTTTAACTATGTCCATGTTATGCGTAACAACAACCACACAATAATTTTTTTTATCCGCCAAATGCTTTAGGATGTCCATTACATTTTCACCGTTTTGAACATCCAAGTTTCCGGTGGGTTCATCTGCCAGCAGTACCTTCGCACCTGTGGAAAGCGCGCGGGCTATGGCGACGCGCTGCTGTTCGCCGCCGGAAAGGTTTGAAGGGTAACGCCCGTGCTTTTCTTCGTTTATACCTACGGATTCCAAATAGCCCCTCGCCCGCTCCCTTGCCTTGTAATGCACGATGCCGTTCATTTTCATGGGATAACATACATTTTCGATGGCCGTCATAAGCGGGAACAAATGAAACGCTTGGAATATCATGGATACACGCTCACGGCGGTACAAGTCCGGGTCAAGCTCCGTCAGGCTTTCATTGTCAATAAAGATTTCACCGCTTGTTGGTTTGTCAAGCCCCGCCAAAACAGACAGCAAAGTTGTTTTACCGCTGCCGGACGTACCCATCACCACATTAAGTTTGCCATCCTCAAATATACAGGACACATTTTTTACAGCGTCATGGCCGCTGTTTTTATAACGATAGCTTACATTTTCAAGTCTTAGCATTTGTCTTCCCTCCACGTAATACCCGGTTATTCCTTAACTTGTAACAAATCAAGCGGAGCGCGTATGCTGACCAACACAGCACCGACAAATGACCCCATGCTTGTTCCGAACAGATATAAAACCGCAAAAAGCAATATTTTTGCAATGCCTTCAATACTTAAAAATTGCGTGAATATAACCCCCAAAGCCACACCTATTAAACATAAAACGGTGTTTTCCGCGAGTAACATAATACGGACACGGGTTTTCGTCGTTCCCAACATACGCATAATAGCGGCGATTTTAGCGTTTTGGAGCGTAAACAAAACCGACAACCCCGTACCAATCGCTACGGAAAAAGCAATCGCAACCGGATATAAAAGTTGGAATAAAGCCAACGTATCTTCCATTTGCCCAACGACTACCCGCAATTCCTCATCATGTATAAATACATTCATTTGCATAAAATGATTTTGCCGTGAATTACGGACAACGCCCGTGACTTCTTCCCGAATGGCAGTTATATCCCTGTTCACCGCCGTATCCAGTTCAAACCGTAACGTGATATAACCCAATTCATTCCCGCGAATCAACTCCAATGCGTATAATGGCAGAAGTGTGGCGTTACGCGCCATTTGACGGTCAATACCGCCATTGTGTGAACCAATAATGATGATTGGGTACTGTTCGTGCCGTTGTTTTATGCTTCTGTGAAAGGGGGGTTCATCGTTGAAAGGGCGGCCAATAAACGCCGTATCCCCCACACTAAGCCCCCTTTGTGCAAGTGTGTGTTCCGAAACAATGACGGGAATCGGCGATTGAAGGGTGGCGTCGGAGTATACAAAATTATTTTTATCAAACCCCGGCATAAAATGAATTTCCAAAAGCGGGACTACCATATCCGGCCAAAGCCCTTCCAAATCCGTCATCCTGATTCCACCGGGGGCAACATCGGGCCGCGTTTCAAATTCACGTTTAAATAAGTCAAGGTCGTTAAACGAAAAAAGCGGGTCAACCCGCGTTATCCAACCGTCATCACGGCCATGCAGCGCGTTGTAATATAGATAGGTTTCCTCAAAAAATTCGTCCCAAAAATCTTTTTCAATCCCCGCGGGGAAATTTCCGTCACTATCGGTTGGGATAATAAAAAACCACGGATATGAGGCTTCAACATATGTGTTATTAATAAATTCCAACGCCGTCAGATTATCCACCGTAGTACGTAAAATATCGTTACGCATCCAATGGGACAAAATATTGATTCCCATAGGGTCTGCCCTATGCACATATCCGGTCACAACCGTTGTGTTATAAAGCCGGTCAACTTCACGTTCATAATTATTTATCACTTTTTGCAAAACACCTAAAGCGACAATAATGATTAAAGCCGTTAACACCAAAAAACCGGATTTTACAGGCGCGCGGAAAATTTGACGCATAACAAATTGTAAGCTCTCCTTGTTCATCTTCTTTTTACCCGCTTGCTGCCGCCGCCTTGTAAAAGCACCAACACGGGACGTTTTGCAATAAGTAACGCGCCCAAATACACCGCCGCAAGCATAAAAATGAATGACGCACCCACCATAACCGCGAACCAATATAACGGCAGGCCAAAACCAATATCGTACCCCATTACCATGTCACCCATAATATTTTCCGCTCCCTTTAACGCGATAAACCACCCAATAATACCGCCTGTTATCATTGACAAGAAACCGAAAAATAATATCGGTGTACAAAGTTTGCGTATCACGCTGCGGATCGGACTGCCCAGCAATCGTAAAATAACCAAATCCTTGCGTCTCTGATACATATACAAAAAAGTCACAAAACCCAATACCAAAGCCGACATTATGCTGAAAACAATAAAATTAACGGTTATGGACTGTAAAACAGGCTCGGCAGTTAACCAATAATTAGCCGCTCCCGTGGGAAGCAAGGTTAAGGTTATACCGCGTGAAGCAAGCACATCCCTGTTCTCCAACAGAAACGCGCTTTCATTCCGGGGGTTTGCCAATTCAAAGCTGTACCACACATCCCATAAAAAATCATCGTAGCCGTGGATTTCATCAACAAGTTTAAAATCATGCGGCAGAAGGGAATCGGGGATATATATTAAATTGTCAAAATTAGGTTCCCACCGTGCGTGTTTATCGAATATACCCACGATTTCCAATTCCAAACCCGAAACAATAAATTCTGTCGGGTCGCCGTGAATCAAAAATTCCACATAACCGTCTTGAAAGCGGATATTCTCAACACCGGGGCCGAAATGTTCGGTAAAGAAACCCCAACGGGTTGCAACAACGCGCTGGTTCGCGGGGATGCTGATGGTTATTGTGTCACCTGTTTCCAGTCCCCTTGTCTCGGCAAACAGATAATGGATAACCACCACGGGATTTTTATTTATGTAGTCATCACGGGTAAGGAAGCGACCGCCATGTAATGTAAAAATATCCATGTGTACCTGGGGCATCGCGTCCATACCGGACGTTGTCCGTAACCATAAAACGCTGTGGTTGTAACGCATACGTTCGATTTCGCCGTCTAATCCTTCCAACCCCGGCGTGTTGGGGTCTACTTCTCCGAACGGTACGGGAACATACCACAAGCCGTAATCATTTAACGGGTACATGTATAAACGGTCAAGCGTACCTCCGACCGTCGGGCGCCTTCCGAAAAATCCGTCAATTTCATGGAAAAGATAGTGCGCCCCTTTGAAAAAATAACGCTGTCCGACTTCCAAGCCCGCCGGCGGATTTTCCCCGTCATCGGGTATATGCATGTGCATGGTTACGTTGTATCCCGCCGCCGCGTGTTCGGGGAAACCTACGGCAACATCGTCTACCCGTAACCGTAACCGCACAGCCGACCCGCCGCGCATATAATCCATTTGTATCAATTCCGCATAAAAAAACGTAAAATGCAACCGTTCGGAGCGCGGATAATCTGTTTCAAAAAAGCGAAAACCACGTATGTCCGCGCTAAGTTTATCGTGTAAAACGGCTTCCGCGCCGCGCCGTCTGTCCTCTGTCAACGCAAAGCTGCTGCCGGCAATAACCTCCGCGCCCGTAAGGATATTCGCATACATTTCACCATCCATCCGCAAGAAACCAATGGAACGGTAAAACCCGCCGATTTCATGAATCCTATCGCGTACCACTAAAAATTCCGTGCCGCGCAAAACAAAAGCAAATGAAATAAGGCAGACAAGCAAAAATAAAAATACAGTCCGAACCGGTTGACGCAAGGATGATTGTATAAATACGTTTCCTTTCGCCCACTCCGGCGCGGGGCGGTTGGCACGGTTGAGTTCCTTTCCCAATTCCGCGGCGTTTCCCATATGGGTGACGGCTCGTATAGCGGCTGTTTCTTCGTCTATGCCCTGCGCTATATACATATCCTTTCGGTCAATGATATGTTCACGCAGTTCCTCCGCCACATCGGCACGGGCTTTTTCCCAGCGGATGTAATTGCCGACTTCGTTAACGTAAGCGTCAATTTTATGTTTCGACCGCATACCGCAGCCCCCCTCCCATGATGGTATTTACGGAGTTTGTGTATGCCAGCCATTCATCCCATTTTTTTGCGAGATGTTCCCTGCCGCTTGCCGTAATTCGATAATACTTCCGATCCTTGCCTTCCTCGGTTTCACTTCGGTAAGAAGTGACCAACCCATCATTTTCAAGATTGTGCATGATAGGGTAAAGGATTCCCGTTTTTATGTTAAACGCGTCGAAGGATTTTTTGGCAAGGGCTACAATGATTTGATGCCCATACATATCCTCGCTGTCAAGGAGCTTGAGTATCATCATAATGGTATTCCCCGGCAGGTACTTTTTTTCGGCCATAACTTCTTCCTCCGCAGTAGATATTCTACTATCCATAATATGATAGAACACATACTATTGTCAAGCAATCCCCAAATATACGTACATGGAAATTAAACCGTCGGCCCGATGTACGAGGCGGTGCTATATAAAAACGCCTCCCCGGTGACACCGGGAGGCGGGTGATAACCCTGTGCGGGGGCATCTTATGATGCTTGAGCTTCCCGCATGGGGTTTTTGTTTTTGATTCCCCGCGTTCCGCCCGCCGCTTCACACATCTATTATCACATAAGCCGTAAACGTATTCCCGTCCCATTCGGTAATCAGCTTCCCGCCGTACCGTTCCACTACCGCCTGTACGCTTCGCAGCCCGAACCCGCCGTCCTTCTTGCCGGAGACCGGCTGCCCGTCGTCAGACAAAACCGTTCCGTCAAAACTGTTCTTAACCGTGACGGCAAATTGCTGATGTTTGTAATTGGCTTTCAATTCAATATACCGTCCGCTGTCAAGTTTAAGAGCGGCTTCCACGGCGTTCTCCAAAAGGTTGCCAAGCACAACGCACATTTCATAGTTGGGAACGGACATGGGTTCCGGCAACGCGGCTTCAAAGCCGCAGCTAATGCCCGACTTGCGGCAGCGTTCCGCGTAACCCGACAGCAGCGCGTTTATAACCGTGTTTTTGCAGAAAACCGGCAGTTCGTTTTCCGTGACGAGGGATTCGACTTCCGACAAATACCCGTCCACTTCGTCCCCTTTGCCGGAGCGCAGCATTTCCCGCGCCGCGCTGATATGGTACTTGACATCATGGCGCATGATACGGAGCGAGTTTTGCTGATCGTTCATCTTCTCATAATGACCGCGCCCGGAGGATATGATGCTGTTCGCGAACTCCGCTTCGACGCGCCGCTTTGTTTTTTCGTGTGTGTTGATAATGGCATAACACAAAGCACAAAATGTGCAAAACGCGAACACCAGCAATGAAATACGTTGCACTCCGTCAGAAACGGAAATGACGACCACCATTGCGGCATATGTGAACGCTGCCATGAATGAAAACAGCAGCCATATTTTTTTGCCGCTGCTTATGAAAATTTTTGCAAACAGACTCCGCGCAAATAGAAGAATAAACAAAGTGTACACGGTATACATGAGCATCGTTAAATTAAACACCGCCAGCCAGAATTCGCTGCTTTCCGCTTGGGTGAATATCCCGGAAATCGCGCTTGCCAACGCCAGTTGAAACCCCGTACATACCATTACGAAGAATATGACGAATACCCTTTGAAGAAAATATCCTTTCGACAGGATAATAAACAACGGGGCATGAACGAAAGCACCGTAAAATCTGTAAAACGTGCTTTGCGTTCCCGTAAGGTATAGGATGATATGCACAACGACACTAAATATTATGGGTACGCATATAGTGGCAATCTTCCCGAACCTGTGCGGGAACGCAATAAACATGGTCAGATAATTGATTATCAATGTAATTGCGGTTATTAGTAAAAACGCGGTATCTATGTTCATTTTTTACCTCCCGCCACCCACGCGATATACTGCTTTACCGCGTTCGGATAATTTCTTGAGATAGGCACCCGCGCCCCGTTTTGCGTTATAAAATCCTCGCTTCCCTGTACACGGTTAATGTCGCTTATGTTGACGATGTACGAACGGTGGCATTGGATAAACCGTTTGTCCGCAAGCAGCGCAAGCGCGGTTTCCGCGAAGGTAGCCCGCGTTACCAATTCCGTGCCGTCAGTCAAACGGAAATGTATGTTGTTACCCATGACTTCGACGTGGGATATATCGCGGAACAGCACAAGCCTTTTTGAGCCCGCGGTTTTTACGATGATACCAACTGTATCATCGTCTTTTTTTGCCTGTTCAAGCTCGCTTAGGATTTTATAAACGCCGTCCGAATCGGGCGGCTTTATGAGGTAGGAAAACGCCTTGACTTGATAGGATTCGGCGGCATATTCGTTTGAGGTGGTGAGGAAAACGATTTCCCCCGGATATTTTTCCGCGCGCAGAGCCTCCGCTAATTCAACCCCGCTCATTTCCGGCATGACAATATCCAAAAAGCACACGTCAACGGGCGCGCCTGAGCGGATATGCTCCAGCGCGTCGTTCGCGTCGGTAAAGACCGCGGTATTTATTTCAAAGCCCGAATCATTCAACAGCCCTTCCAGTTTGTCCGCTTCGGCTATCATATCGTCGCAGATAAGTATGTACATATCGTGAACCCTCCGCGTTTATCATAACACATTTATGACGAATTTTACATAACGCATTTCGTCACGCTTTTACGTCGCTTCATCACAAACGCGTTTTTTCATTATATTTTTTTGTTATGGTTGACAGTATCAAATACTTAAACAGCGATGATTTTGGAAAGGGGAATCCTTAATATGAAATATAAAAAAACAAAACGCGTTTTATCAATTCTGCTGACATTGTGCCTGACGCTCTCGCTCTTACCGATGAACGCGTTCGCGGCGGAGCCGGAACCGTGGGCGAGGGATTTGGACGGCCATTGGGCGGAGCCCGCCATCAGGACGCTCTATGAATACGGCATCATGGGCGGCGTCGGCAACGGTTATTTCGTACCCGACCGCGTCATTACCCGCGCCGAGTTTGCCGCGCTGGTCAACCGGTCATTCGGTTATAGCGCGCTTGATGTGCCGGAGTTGACCGGCTTTACCGATATAACACCCGGCAAATGGTACGCGGGGCCTATGAGGACAGCCATCGCGCTCGGCGTTATTTCGGGCTACGGCAACGGTATCGCCGCGCCGGGGGACACCATTAACCACGAACAAGCAGCGGTTATTTTAGCCCGTGTAATGCGCTTGAACGTACCGGAAAGCACGGCGACACGCTTCACCGATATAAGCGAGGTATCCTCATGGGCGGTTGGTTCCGTGCTGGCAATGGAGCAAGCCGGTTATATGACCGGATACAACCATCGCTTCATGCCGAAAAACCACCTCACGCGAGGTCAAGCGGCGCAGCTTCTCCTTAACGTGTTCGGCGTACTTATAGACGATGATTTTGACGCGGACGGCAGGACATACGGGAACGTCACCATCCGCGGAGCGGGCGTTACGCTTTCAAACGCCGTTATCACCGGTGACTTGTTCATCACCGAGGGCGTGGGCGACGGCACGGTATGGCTCGACACCCTCCGCATAGACGGGCGGCTGATTATCGCGGGCGGCGGGGAGAACTCCATCCATGTCAGAAATATCACGGTTGGCGAGAATGTCGTAGTTGACAAGCCCGCTGTCGTTGGTGATGAACCCGTGCGCTTCCGTGTTGCGCAGACCGGCGACACCAAAGTTTTGTTTGAGGGTACGATGCGTGAAGTCATTATTTGCGAAGATATAACCGTTATCATAGACAGCGACGGTCAAGTGACTGTATTTAATATGTTTGCCCCGGAGGACGGAGCGGAAAGGCAAGCCGTGGTTATTTCCGAGGGCGCGGCGGTTGATAAAATCACTACTTTTACACCCGCCGAAATCAGCGGCGGCGGCGATGTCGGCCTTGTGGAAGCGCATACGCCCGGCGTTGTCATCAGCGCGGACTTAACTGTTGATACCATAGAAGCCGGGGAAGGCGTACCCGTCACGGCAGGCAATGAAATTGTCACCGGCACGGGTATCACCGAACCAACGCAACAACCAATATTTGAACCGTTTCCCGGTCAGGAACCTACGCCCACACCCGAACCCACACCCGTACCCACCTCCGCGCCGACTCCCGCGCCAACCCCGCAGCCTACACCACAACCTACACCGCAGCCTACACCGCAACCTACACCCGAACCCACACCCGCGCCGACCCCGCAACCCACACCACAGCCCACACCCGAACCCACGCCCTCGCCGACAAACCCTCCAAGCGGCGGTAACGGCAACGGCAGCGGCAGCGGGGCCGGTTCCACACCCATCACGACCGCCTCTATCGACGTGACCGCTCCGGTGAAAGGCGCTACGCCGAACACTACCGCAAGCGGCACGGGCAACTTCAGCATCGGCGCGGTAACATGGAATCCGAATCACAACCCGTTCCAACCCGGTACGGTCTACACCGCCACGGTCACGCTGACAGCCAACGCGAACCATACCTTTATCGGGCTGACCACCGCGACAATCAACGGATATACTGCGACCGTATCCAATAACACCGGTACGGCGGTTACGTTGTCGCGTACTTTCACCGCGACATTGGATAAGACCGTAACAGGTATTTCGATTCATGCCCAACCGACAACCCTAACCTACACCCACGGCAACACGCTCAATTTGACCGGACTTGTGGCAAGGCTGACATTCAGCGACAGCACCACGGAGGATGTACCGTTCGCCAACTTTGCTTCACGGAATATCTCTGCGAATCCGTACCACGGCGCGGTTCTGTCCCATACAACCCATAACAGCGCACCTATTGCGGTTTCATACAGCACGTTTAATGCCAATACAAACAATCTGACCGTCAA